>QMCE01000019.1_pt1 | contig 60229 bp, 51 predicted proteins | sample 1821851 | NCBI WGS metagenome assembly QMCE01 (sample SAMN09453174, study PRJNA476694) | Termite gut metagenome, whole genome shotgun sequencing project. | isolation source: worker | host: Odontotermes sp. | place: South Africa:Pretoria | collected 2016-01-28
TTATAGGACCCTGAGTCCGGTATAAGCGCAGCTTATTCCGGACTCAGACCTGTTCCGGCGCGGCCGTAGGCTGCGACTACTCCCTCCCCTACGGTTAGGGGAGGGATGGGGAGGGGTGATCGAAAACATTGGCGGCTTTTAAAAGCCGCCAATGTGGGTTCGGAATAAGAAAAATAATTAACAATAAGCTGCAAAGCAAGAGAATATATGGCCTTTCTTATCCCGAGCTCACGTTATATTATAACCAGCCTGCGTTCAATTCATAGTCACTCTATTATTGCTCCGATTCGACCTTGACCCTGACCACGCCGCTATCGTCGGACACCTGGAAGGAGATGAACGCGCCAGTCTCGCTCCTGTATATCTTTCCGTCGTAACCATTGTAAGCACCCGTACCCCTAAATGACATAAGCATCATCATAATACTCATATCCTGCGGAAGTATCCTGAAATAATATCCGATCACGTCGCTGCCATTCTCCTGATTGTACTCTTTTACTCCGGAGAGTATGAACTGCATTATCATAACGCCATCCACGGTAGCCGAGGCCAGCAGGACGTTATTTTCGCCTTTGGCGATCGTAAGGTCGGTGCGTAAAGGGTTGGGAAGCGCCCCGGAAGTTATCACCACCGGATATGTTCCCGCCACATAATCGAGGCTGTGTACGGGCATGGAACCTGTTTCTACCATAATGCCTATCGTACCGTCCTCACTTCCGATCTCAAATGAGACGAATGCGTCCGTCCCATTGCTGTACACCTTGCCGTCGTAGCCGCTGAAAGAGCTTTTCCCCCTCAGCGTCACGGGCGTTCCGAGAATATCCAACTCTTGGTCGGCGATCATGAAGTAATAGCCTGTGACGGCCTTCCCCCCTTCATCGCCGTATTCCTTCAATTCGGACAGCACGAGTTCCAGATTCATAGCGCCCATCGTGGGCACTTCGACGGTGGCGGAGGCTTTCAGATTTCCGGCACCCTCTTCGGCAAGTTCGAGAGAGGCGTAGATCCGGGCGGGAAGTACCGAAGCCGTAACCTTCACCGGATAGGTACCCGTCACCTTGCTGCGGTTGTCTTCCGGTGGAGAATATGTCCCCGTCTCGACCTTGATGCCGACCATACCCGTCGCGTCGCTTATCTCGAGGGAGATGAATGCGCCGGCCTCGCCTTTATACACCTTGCCGTCGTAGCCGCCGGTGTATGCACCCGTACCTCCAAGTGTCATGGGGATATCCATAACCGTCAATTCCTGATCGGCGATCATGAAATAATAACCTGTGACGGCCTGTCCCCCCTCGTCACCGTACTCCTTCAATTCGGACAGCACGAGATCGATCGTCAGCGCGTCCGCGTCGGGCATATCCACCGAAGCCGAAGCCCTGAGGTTGCCGTCGCCCTCCCTGGCAAGCGTAAGGACGGTATAGATGTCGTCCCCCGCGGGAACGGATACTTTCACGGGATAGGTTCCCACCACCTTGTCGCGGTTGTCCGTGGTTTCGTTTTTCCCGCCGCCTTTATCGCATCCGGCCGCTACCAGACCCAGGCCAAGGGCTATGAACATGAAATTCCTGATCTTTTTCATTATTGTCGTTTTTGCATTGTATGGGCAAATATACCCCATTTTTTCTCATATCGCTTAAGATAGCTTAATTCAGCGGTCGAGAGAAGTTATAAAATCCTCTCGACCGCTCATAAAAATGGCCGCACTTTGTTAAATGCAGCCATTTTCCTGTATATGGAAACAACCTCTAAGCTGTCGTCTCAACCACTACGTTGATAGTGCCATCCTCGCTGGCCACTTTGAGGGATATGAACGAAACGGCCTCTCCCTTATATACCTTGCCGTCATAGCCGTCGGTATAGGCGCCCGTACCCGTCACGGTTACAGGACTTCCCATAACACTGAGTTCCTGCGGGGCGATCTTGAAGAAATATCCCGTAACAGCCTGACCTTCCTCATCGTTGTACTCCAAAAGATCGGAAAGTACCACCTCTATATTCATCGCTCCTATCAGAGGCACCTCTACGGAAGCCGAAGCCTTGAGTCCGCTATTGCCTTCCTTGGCAAGCTGGAGATCGGCTCCGAGGTTGTTGAGCAGGGGAGGAACGCTTACCGAAACCGGGTAAGTTCCCACGACATCGTCGCGGTTGTCCGCGGGCGGCGTGTATGCGCCTGTTTCGACCTTTACTGTGATAGCGCCGCTCGCATCGCCTATCATTAGAGAGATAAATGCGTCTGTCTCATTCTTGTACACCTTGCCGTCGAAGCCTTCGGCGTAAGCGCCCGTACCGGCGAGAGGCATCGGAGTTCCCATAATGGTCAATGTCTGCTCGGCAATCTCATATAGATATCCGTCGACAGGCGCTCCGTCCTCCTCCGAATATTCCTTCAGGCCGGAGAGCACGAGTTCTATATTCATCTGTCCCATTCCGGGTACTTCGACCGTAGCCGACGCTTTCAGATCGCTATCTCCGTCCTTGGCAAGTGCGAGGTCGGCATAGAGTTCCACGGGGAGTACCGACACTTCCACTTTCACGGGATAGGTACCCACAACCTTGTCGCGGTTGTCTTCGGCGGGAGGTGTGTATACACCTGTCTCGACCTGAACTTTCATAACACCGGTAGCGTCGCCGATTTCGAGAGAAATGAACGACTCGGTCTCATTCTTGTATACCTTGCCATCGTAACCTTCGGCGTAAGCGCCGGTACCCTTAAACGACAAGGTCTGTCCCATGATACTCAACCCCTGTTCGGCGACCTTGAAGAGATAACCGGTGACCGTTTCTCCACCTTCATCGTTGTATTCCTTCAATTCTGACAGCACGATGTCAATGGTCATCTCGCCCATCGCGGGTATTTCGGCGGTAGCCGAAGCTTTGAGATCGCTCTCTCCCGTTTTGGTAAGCGCAAGGTTCGTATAAAGATCGCCGACCACTGGAGCCTCTACTTTCACGGGATAGGTTCCCACCACCTTATCACGGTTGTCGACTGGTGTTTCATTGCCTTTGTCGTTATTACATCCGGTCGACACCAAGCCCAGACCGATGGCTATAAACATGAAATTTTTAAATTTCCTCATAACTTTATTGTATTTAGAATTTTTACGCGACAAATATAACATTTTTTATTCATTTCCATTCTCAACTTTAGTAAGTCCGTACTCTGCGGCCGTCTTTTCCATCAATGCATAGGCCTGCCCGTAGTCGTTCTCTATCTCGCCTTCGAGTATGGCCTCCTTGATGATGTTCTTTATATCGCCCACTATCTGGCTCGGCGGAATGCCGTATGTAGCCATTATCAGTTCACCCGTAACGGGCGGCTGGAAGTTGCGCACACGGTCTTTCTCTTCTATCTCCCTAAGTTTCCGTCTTACCAGAGCGAAATTGCGAAGATAGCGTTTCACCTTGTTCTCGTCGCCGGAGGTGATATCGGCCTCGCAAAGGGTCATCAGATCGTCGATGTCGTCGCCGGCCTCGAAAAGCAGCCTCCTCACGGCCGAATCGGTTACCGCCTCTTCCGAAAGTATTATGGGGCGCAGATGCAGGAAAACGAGCTTCTGCACATACTTCATCTTTTCGTTCATGGGGAGTTTCATCCGCCTGAATATTTGCGGCACCATTTTGGAACCGATAACTTCATGGCCGTGAAACGTCCACCCCGCAGCCGGATCGAACGATTTCGAGGCAGGTTTGCCTATGTCGTGCAGCAGGGCAGCCCATCTCAGCCAAAGGTCGTCGCTGTTCAGGGCCAGATTGTCGAGCACCATGAGCGTATGCACGAAATTGTCCTTGTGTGCTTTGAACCCCACTCTTTCGACGCCTTTCATGTTGCTCAGTTCGGGGAACACGAGCGGCAGGAGTCCCGTCATATCCAACAGTTCGAAACCTATGGAGGGCACCGGTGAAGCCATGATCTTGTTAAGCTCGGTCGCGATCCTCTCTCGGGAGACTATCCTGATCCTCTCCTTGTTGCGTTCTATGGCCTCGAATGTTTCGGGCGACATATCGAAACCCAACTGCGCGGCAAACCTTACCGCCCTTATCATCCTCAGAGGGTCGTCCGAGAATGTGACGTCGGGGTCGCACGGGGTACGGATTATACACTCCTCCAGATCATGCATACCGTCGAAAGGATCTTCCAACTGTCCGAAAGTATCTCCATTTAGCGACCACGCAAGCGCGTTTATGGTGAAATCGCGCCTGAGTTGGTCGTCGCGCAATGTACCCGACTCGACGGCCGGCTTGCGCGAATCGGCTGAATAGGATTCCTTCCTCGCCCCAACGAATTCCACCTCCATTCCACCGGCGTGAAGCATTGCCGTACCGAAGGTCTTGAACACCGACACAGGAGCGTTCAACTCCCTGCCCAACGCCTGCGCCACTTCTATGCCGCTCCCCACGACTACGATATCTATATCGGTACACGGCCTGTGCAGGTACCAATCCCTCACATAGCCGCCGATCACATAGGCGCGAAGCCCCCGCCCGTCGACTATCCGCGAGATCCTTTTAAATATATCGTTCGATAACGGATGTTCTCTGTTCACAATTTAATAATAGGCCTGAATTGTTTATAAAACCAAATGTTCCATCCCTAACAGGGTGAAGCGGAGTTAGTTATTTTTACCAGAATACCTGCCGGTCATTATAATTCCAACTGCCTGAGATACATCTGCACCGTCTTTTCCAACCCGAAGTAGAGGGAGTCCGAAATGAGCGCATGGCCGATGGATACCTCCGCTATGATAGGCATCGCGGCAATGAAATATCGCAGGTTGTCCAGATTGAGGTCATGCCCCGCGTTGACGCCGAGTCCGAGGCTGTCGGCTCTCCGCGCGGCCTCCACGTATGGTCTTATCGCCTTTTCGCGGTCGGCGGCATAACCCGCGGCATAGCTCTCCGTGTAGAGTTCCACCCTGTCACAACCGCACAGGGCAGCCCCCTCGATCATCTCCATGACGGGATCGACGAATATCGAAACCCTGATCCCCTTGCGATGGAACAGCTCCGATCTTTCGCGCAGGAAGTCGCGGTATTTAACGGTATCCCACCCCGCGTTCGAAGTTATGGCGCCGGGAGCGTCGGGCACGAGCGTCACCTGATCGGGAACGACCTCCATGACCAGGTCGGTAAACGAGTCGACAGGATTCCCCTCCACGTTAAGCTCCGTGGCGACCACCCCTCTGAGTTCCCTCACATCGTCGTAGCGGATATGTCTCCCGTCGGGACGGGGGTGGACAGTTATGCCCTGCGCCCCGTAGAGTTCGATATTTCGCGCCGCGGCTATCACATCGGGCATATTTCCTCCACGCGAATTGCGAATTACGGCAATCTTGTTTATATTTACACTTAATTTGGTCATATTACGTTCGAATTAGTGCGATAAAGGTAGAGATTTTTGAAATAAGATGAAAATAATTTTATTCTCACGCCCCGAAGTGGAACTCGCTCCGGAAGAGTTGGACGCCATATTTTCCTCCCTCCGCGACAACGGGCTCGACTATGCGGTGAATGCTGCTTTCGCGGCAAAAATAAACGGCATGACCGGCCTCGACATACCGCTCCAAAAGCAGTACTCCGACATAAGTCACTCGTGGGCGGACGATTCCATAATGGTAAGCTACGGAGGCGACGGCACTTTCCTCGATGCCGTGCGTATGCTCAAGGGGGCTCCAATACCCGTTCTGGGATTCAACTTCGGCCATCTCGGTTTTCTGTCCAATATCCCCCGCGAAGATATAGACAACGCATTCAGGGAACTGCGCGAGAAGCGGTATACCCTCGAAGAGAGGAGCCTGCTGCGCATTAAGGGCGACTTCGCCGAAAGACCCGACCACCCATATGCCATGAACGAATTCACGATCCAGCGCGGCGGCATAGGCATGATAAGCGTGGAAGCATTCGTGAACGGGGAGAAGGCGGCCACATACCGCGGCGACGGCGTGATAGTATCGACGCCTACCGGCTCTACCGCCTATTCGCTCAGCGCAGGAGGTCCCGTGGTTGCTCCCGACTGCGGGTGCTTCGTGATATCTCCCATAGCACCCCACAATCTTTCGATGCGCCCCATAGTGGTACCCGACACCGGCGAAGTGCGTCTGAAAGTCTCCGCAAGCCATAACGCAGCGACCGCAAGTATCGACAATACCGGTATGCCGGTGATGAACGGCTCCGAATTCCGGATAACAAAGGCCGAAAAATCCATTTTCCTGGTAAAACTGCAAAATATATCCTTTTACGATACGTTAAGGAATAAAATGATGTGGGGGGTGGACGGAAGAGACAATTGACAATGAAAAATAATTGTCGATTATCAATCATCAATTGTCAATTGATATAGTTATATTTGCAGGTTATTTAGAACCGAATGAGTGAAACGAATAAAATACCGTCCCATGTAGCCATCATCATGGACGGCAACGGCCGGTGGGCACGTTTGCGCGGCAAAGAGCGCGCAGCAGGCCACATACAGGGCGTCGAATCCGTGCGCAAGGCTATCAGGGCTGCGGCGGAAAGAGGGGTTTCGTTCCTCACGCTTTACGTATTTTCGACCGAGAATTGGGGGCGCCCCAGGGAAGAGGTCGATATGCTCATGGAACTGCTCTGTCAAAGTGTTGTAAACGAAACCGAAGAACTCAGGACACAAGGCGCCGCAGTGAAGATAGTAGGCGACCGTGAAGCCATGTCGCCGAAAGTGAACGAACATATAGAGAGGATCGAAAAGGCCACCGCCGGAGGCAATGCCATAACGGTGATCCTTGCGTTGAACTACAGTTCGCGCTCGGAGATAACACGCGCCGCGAGAGTCCTTGCCGAAATAGCGGCACGGGGGGACATCAATCCCCGCGAGATCACCGAAGAGGTTATATCGAATGCTCTCTACACATCGCCCTACCCCGATCCCGACCTTATAATAAGAACGGGCGGCGACTGCCGTCTGAGTAATTTCCTTCTGTGGCAGGGGGCTTACAGCGAACTTTACTTTACACCTGTATTCTGGCCTGACTTCGATGAAGCGGAATTCGGGAAGGCACTCGACTCCTATGCCTCGCGCGAGCGCAGGTTCGGGCTTGTCGGCAACCAACTACCATTTGAAACAGACTCCTATAAGAACACAATAATTGAGTAATGAGAAATCTTAAACTGATCCTACTGTTATTATCGGCGACATTTGCCCGGAGCAATGCCTTTTCACAAACAGCCGCTACGCCGGCCGGAGCAACGACCTCCCCGGAAGGCGTCGAAATGCTGGATTACGATAACCCGAAGCCTTATGTAATAAACGATATAAGGATTTACGGAATACAGTATTTGGATACCAACATTCTGGCGAATACGACGGGACTTACGAAGGGTGCGACCATTATGATCCCGGGCAACGCCATCTCCCATGCAATCACGCGCCTCTGGAGTCAGAATTATTTTTCAGATGTCGATATAATAGTGGAAATGGTCGGCGACGACAGGGTCGATCTGGAGATATACCTCAAGGAGCAGCCGAGGGTTTACAACTGGGCTTTCGAAGGAGTGCGAAAAGGTGAGGCTTCAACTCTCATCGAAGACCTCAAACTGCGCCGCGGCACCGAGTTGTCGGATTATGTGCTGGACAAAAATATCTATCTCATCAAAAAGCACTACATAGGCAAAGGATTCCGCAATGTGGAGGTCACTCCCCGCATTGTGAACGACCCTGTGGTGCAGAACGCGGTCAATGTGACCTTCGTGGTGCAGAAGAACGACAGGGTCAGGATCGGCAAGCTCGAATTCGAGGGTAACGAAGAATTCAAGGATAAAAGGCTCCGCAGGACCATGAAGAAAACCCACCGTGTAAGCATCAATTTCTTCAACAACTTCAAGCTCAATGAAACGGAGTACGAGAACGACAAGATCAACCTTATAGATTTCTACAACTCGCAGGGTTTCCGCAATGCCGTCATAGTCAAAGATTCCATTTATAAGATCAACGACAAACGCATAGGCATACTTATCACCCTCGACGAGGGCAACAAGTATTATATACGCGACGTCAAATGGACTGGCAACACCAAACACAAGACAGAAGTGCTTCAGGCCATTTTCGGAGTGAAGAAGGGCGACCTCTACGATAAAAAGACGATCCAGAAGAGACTCGGTACCGGAAAAGAAGAAAACCCGGAAGACCCGACGCAGATAAAGTCTATATATCAGAACGACGGCTACCTCATGTCGGTCATAGACCCCACGGAGACGATCATAGGCAAAGATTCCATAGACCTGGAGATCAAAGTATTCGAGGGTAATCAGTTTACTATCAACAATGTGGGCATAAGCGGCAATATGAGGGTGAACGACGAGGTCATCCGAAGGGAACTCTACACCATGCCTGGCGAGTTGTACAACCGCGCCCTGATAATGCAGACAATGCGGCAGCTCTCTTCCATGCAGCATTTCGACCCGCAGGCAATACTCCCGAGCATACAGCCCGTATCCAACGAACTCGTAGACGTGGCGTGGCCGCTTACGGAAACAGCCAGCGACAAATTCGAAGTGTCGGGCGGCTGGGGAGCGGGTATGCTCGTGTTCTCCGCGGGTATTCAGCTCAACAACCTGTCACTCAAAAACTTCTTCAAAAAAGGCGCATGGAGGCCTTACCCCGAGGGTGAAAACCAGCAATTGACCCTCCGCCTTCAGACTAACGGCTCCTACTACAAGTCGGGGATATTCAGCTTTACCGAACCCTGGCTGGGTGGCAAAAAGCCCACCTCGCTCACCGTATCGGTACACGCCTCGGAAGAGACCGACGGATACCAGATGGGCGACATAGTGCGCAGGGCGACACGGTTCTTCCGCACTACCGGCGTATCTGCGGGGCTCGGACGCAGGCTTTCGTGGCCAGACCAATACTTTACGCTCTACAACGAATTGGGATTCACCTCGTATTACCTGAAAAACTGGTACGATGCGTTCCTTTTCTCCGACGGGCGTTCCAACATCTTCACGTTGCGCACGGTATTTTCGCGCAATACCGTAAACCAACCAATATATCCGAGTTCCGGATCGGAGTTCACCGTCTCGCTGGCGCTGACGCCACCATACTCCCTGCTCGACGGCAAGGATTACAGGAAGCTGTCGGAACTTGCGGTCGACAATACGGATACCGACCAGCAGAAGGCCGCCCAGAGGTCCTTGTACAACTGGGTGGAATACCACAAGTGGACGGCTAAGGCGCAATGGTACTTCCCGCTTTCGATGGACAACAAACTCGTACTCATGGCGAGAGCTGAAATGGGTTATCTGGGCAGCTACAACAAATACAAGGTATCGCCGTTCGAAGGTTTCGACGTGGGCGGCGACGGTATGACGGGCTATAATGTATATGGCGTGGACGTCATAGCGCTGCGCGGCTACGGCGACGGTATGGTCACTCCGACATACGGCTCCTCCACCCACGATTATGCGAAAGTGTATAACAAGTACACGGTAGAGGTGCGCTACCCGCTCATAATGCAGCCCATGTCGCAGATATACGCGCTGGCATTCGCTGAGGCGGGCAACGCTTTCATGTCGTGGCAGGAGTTCGACCCGTTCACCCTGAAGCGTTCGCTGGGTGTGGGCGTAAGGATATATCTTCCCTATGTGGGTCTGGTCGGCGTTGATTGGGGCTATGGTTTCGACAGGGCTGTGGGCGCCGATAAAAGGCACGGCGGCAGGGTTCACTTCATGATGGGTATGCAGTTCTAACGGAGCGAACTGCAAGCTCTATATATTACGGCAAAATTTTTGTTCCGGATAAAATTAAAACAATATCGAATATGAAAAAATTATTGATCCTATCGGCCTTAACGGTTCTTGCCGCAGGCACGGCCATGTCGCAGAACTACATGGTGGTCAATTCGGAGACCATCTTCAAATCAATCGACGCGTACAATACCGCGGTCAACGAGATCGACTTGCAGGCGCAGCAGTATCAGCAGAATATCGACGACGCCTACGCGAAGATAGAAGAGCAGTACAACAGCTATATGCAGCAGAAACCAACGCTGAGCCAGAGCGCCCAGAAGCAGCGCGAAGAAACCATTATAAATAACGAAAAGCGTGTCGCCGAATACCAGGAGGCTGTGTTCGGGAGCGAAGGGACTATCGCGAAGTTGACTAACGAGAAGCTCGAGCCCATACAGGAAATGGTGTTCGAGATCATAAGCAAATACGCTCTCGACCACAATTTCGGTATGGTGCTGGACATGGCCACCAATCCTGCTATAATATATCACAATCCGTCGGTCGATAAAACCCAAGAGATCATCAAACTATTAAAATAACACTAACTAATCAATTATGAGGCAATTCATCAAATTTGCCGCTCTCGGCATACTTCTCGTATGTTCGTCATCGGCTTTCGCACAGCAGAAATTCGGGTATATAAACTTTCAGGAGACTGTTTACCTTATGCCCGAAATAGACTCCATACAGATAAAGTTGCAACAACTGCAAAAGGATCATTCCGATGTGCTCGATAATATGCAGGTAGAACTCAACACCAAGTATCAGGAATTCCAGAAAAACTCTCCCACCTATTCGCCGACCGTGCGTCAGACGAAGGAACGCGAACTGGGTGAACTGCAGGCACGCCTCGAAGAATTCTATACCAACGCACAGGAAGAAATAGCGGTGACACGCGACTTGCTGTTCGCTCCTATTGTCGAGAAAGCACGCAACGCGGTACAGAAAGTCGGCAGGGAGAACAATCTATTAACCATCTTCGACCAATCGTCGGGCGCCACACTCTATATGGACGAGAACAATCCCAATCTCATCAATATATCGCCAATGGTTAGGAAAGAACTCGGCATCAGCCCCGACGCCAAGCTGCCCGAAATGCCCGCGATGAACACGCCACGGTAACCAGCGGTCTGACTAACCATAAACAGAATACGGCGCTCCTAATGTGAGCGCCGTATTTTTTATGGTAAATCAGTCCTATTTGGCATCATTATCTGGTAAAGCACTTGATAAATTTGCAGTTATCGTTTAAAAAAGGGGATTGGTAACTAAATGAGGATTTCCTCTTTTCAGCAATGCTATGGACAGTCACTATCGCTGCTTAGTTGCCAATCCAAAAAAAGATATTAGTAGAAACCGGTTTCTACTAATATCTTTTTTTACCAACCGACGCTGCGGAGCGAGAGCGGAAAATTCAGAACAACCTCTACCTCTAAAATTAACGTATCAGCAGTAATTGTCAAAACAACCTCTTAGACCAGCCCGGCGAATCCCATGAACGCCATGGCAAGTATACCCGCGGTTATAAGGGCCATAGGGATCCCCCGCATGGATTTTGGAACGCCGTTGAGCTCCAGACGTTCGCGAATGCCTGCGAATATCACCAGGGCGAACGCAAAGCCTATGGCGATAGATACGGCGTAGGTGAACGACTGCATAAGGTCGTACTCTTTCTGTACGAGAAGGATAGCCACGCCGAGTACCGCGCAGTTGGTAGTGATCAGGGGGAGGAAAATTCCGAGCGCCGAATAGAGCGCCGGACTTATCTTCTTGAGTATGATCTCCACCATCTGCACGAGGGACGCTATGACGAGAATGAAGACTATCGTCTGCATATACTCTATATGAAGCGGCCGTAGTACATAATACTGAAGCAGGTAAACGACTATCGAGCTTATGGCCATGACGAATATCACGGCCGCGCCCATACCGGCCGACGTGTTCACCTTATTGGAAACGCCCAGAAATGGACATATTCCCAGAAACTGGGCGAGGACTACGTTATTGACGAATATCGCCCCTATTATTATAGCAAAATATTCCATACACTCTCCTTATTTGAGTTTCAGTTTAGCCATTGCCTTGTTGAACACCACCATCAGGAATCCAAGCACCAGAAATGCACCCGGAGCAAGAACAAAAGCGAGTATTCCGTCGCCCTCGATGAACTTCTGACCGAATATGGCGCCGTTGCCCAGCATTTCACGCACCGCGCCTATCAGCGTGAGCGAAAGGGTGAAACCGAGCCCCATGCCGAGGCCGTCGAGGGCTGAATTCAGCACATTGTTCTTGGATGCGAAAGCCTCCGCACGTCCGAGGATGATGCAGTTCACCACTATAAGCGGGATAAAGACTCCGAGCGTCTCGTACAGCGCCGGAACGTAAGCCTCCATTACAAGCTGTATGACGGTCACGAACGAAGCAATAATGACTATGAACGCAGGAATGCGTACCTTGTCTGGAATAAGGTTCTTGACGAGCGATATCACTATGTTCGACAGTATGAGCACGAACATCGTCGCCACACCCATTCCGGCCGCGTTGATCGCCGAGGTGGTCGTGCCCAAAGTGGGACACATACCGAGAACAAGAACGAATATGGGGTTCTCTTTTACTACTCCTTTCAGAAGGATACTCATTTTACTCATCGCCGTTTCCTCCCTCTTCGTTTAAAGTTCTTTGCGTGGCACCCGACACTCCGTCCGTTCCCGTTGCGGTGGCGCCCGTTACTCCGTCCACATTATCGGTGACCGTCTGTCCGCTTATCGTGTCATTCTCGAAAACCGTCTGTCCGGTGCCGAGCCCCTTGAAGATTTCATATGCCATGGCTACCGCGGTGGTATAAGCGCGCGAGGATATCGTCGATGCGGTTATGGCATCCACATCGCCGCCGTCCTTGCGTACCGACAGCTTCATGTCGGCGGGATTGCGGCCTACGATACTCGCTTTCACCGGATTGTCGGCATCGGCCAGCTTGGCGCCCAAGCCGGGAGTTTCGGACTGCTCCAACACTTCTATGTTAATTACCTGACCTTCGGCATCGAATCCGACCATTATTTTTATATCTGCCGCAAAACCGGGTGAAGCCGACTCTATGGCGTAGCCGACTACATCGCCGCCCTTTCGCGCGGTATAGATATTCATAGGCTTTCCGTTCATCTCCACCGTACGCACCTCCTCGGCAGGCCGGTTGTCGAACTCCGGAAGGACATTGGCAAAAGCGGTAAGTTTCTTATCTCCCTTCGCCAGAGCTATCGGCCCTTCGGTGACCCTGTAAACGAATCCGACGGCGGCAGAAGCTATGAGCGTGATCACAAATAGGACCAGCACCATATTCAAAAGCGAGCTTTTCATGCCTTGGCCCTCCTTTCTTTGATTGCACCGAAACGGCGCGGTTTCACATATTTATCTATGAGCGGCACGAATGCGTTCATGATAAGTATCGCGAACGACATACCTTCCGGGTAGGCGCCCCAAACACGCACAAGTACGGTTATCACACCTATGCCGACGCCAAATATCAGCATCCCCTTCCTGGTCATAGGCGAGGTGACATAATCGGTGGCCATGAACAGCGCGCCGAGTATCGCTCCGCCTGTAAGCAGGTGGAATGCCGGGCTGAGGTAGTGTGCCGGATCCACTGCCCACAGTATGCCTGTAAACAGGGTCATCGAGCCCAAGACGAATACCGGAATGTGCCAGGTTATGACTCTCCTTATGAGAAGGTATATTCCGCCGAGCAACAGTGCTACGGCCGAGACTTCACCGAACGATCCGCTCTTGAGCCCCAGCGCGAAGTCCCTGTAAGAAAGCAGCGAGAACGAATCGGCAATCGAATGCCCCTCCTTCAGTGCGGCCTTGACCGCCGCCAAAGGGGTGGCTCCCGACACGGAGTCGGCCAATTCCGGGAAACTCGCCATCGCCACAGGGAACGACAGGAGCAGGAACACGCGCCCCACGAGGGCCGGGTTGAAGGGATTCTTGCCCAATCCGCCGAATGTCATCTTGCCCACTCCGATAGCAATAAACGCTCCTATGGCCACCATCCAGAGCGGAAGCGTCGAAGGCAGGTTGAATGCCAGCAACAGCCCCGTTACCACGGCCGACCAGTTGCCCACAGTAAGCGGGCCGCGCAGCATATATTTCTGGATCAGGTATTCGAACAGCACACAGCAACCCACCGAAACGGCGGTCACGGCCAGCACATTCCATCCGAACACATATACCGACACCAGCAGCGCCGGCAATAGCGCGATCACCACGTCCAGCATCAACCGCGATGTCGAGTCCTTGCCGTGAATATGCGGTGAAGGCGATACTATCAATGTTTTACTCATAGTTTTATAATATGCAAAAACTGAAAATGGAAAATCCCACTGTCAATTGTCGATTAGCAATTTTTGCGTGCACGCATGATCTTCATTACTTCCGCTTTACCCAGACGGATATAGTCGAGCAGCGGCAACGATGCGGGACAGGTATAGGCGCATGAACCGCACTCTATACAGTCTGTGACATAGTGGCGCTCGGCCTCGTCCCAGACATCTTTCTGCGAAAGTCTGCACAGCAGGTAAGGCTCCAACCCCATGGGGCACACCTTCACACACTTACTGCACCTGATGCATTGCTCCTCCGCAGCCCTCAGCGATTCGCCTTCCCTCATTATGAGTATGGCGGAAAGTCCCTTAACGACCGGCGCATCGAGATTGGCCACTGCGCGCCCCATCATGGGCCCTCCGGCGATGACCTTGCCCGAATCCTCCGGCAAGCCGCCGCAGAAGTCGATGAGTTCCCTCATAGAAGTGCCTATACGCACCTTCAGGTTCATATTTTTCTCCACCGATCTACCCGTCACGGTCACCACCCTCTCGATAAGGGGTTTGTTCTTCTGAACCGCCTCGTAGACCGCCAGAGCCGTACCCACGTTCTGAACCACGACACCAACGTCGATTGGCAGTCCGCCGCTCGGGATGCGCCGTCCGGTAACGGCGGCTATAAGCTGCTTCTCGCCCCCCTGCGGATACTGCACCTTGAGCGGCATCACCACGACTTCGGGCGCCGTAATTGCAGCCTGCTTCGCCAGCGACCCGATAGCGTCAGGCTTGTTGTTCTCTATGCCTATGATAATCTTTTCTGCGCCCAGAGCTTTAGCAAGTATCCTCGTCCCTATAAGTATCTCCTCGCCGCGCTCCAGCATTATGCGGTGGTCGTCTGTCAGATACGGTTCGCACTCCGTGCCGTTTATAATAAGGTATTCGGCCTTTTTGCCCTCGGGAACCGAAAGTTTGACATGGGTCGGGAATGTAGCGCCTCCCAATCCCACGATGCCTGCGTCGGCTATCCCGGCGATTATCTCGGCGGGAGAAAGATGGCATTCGCGCACGATATTATCGCCCGTGTCTATGCCATAGGCCCACTCGTCAGGCTCCACGGCGATAGTGATGCCCTGCTTTCGCAGGCCTCCCGCATCGGGAAACATATCTACGGCCGTGACCGTCCCCGTTACCGAAGAATGTACGTTGGCCGATACGAAACCTGCACTCTTGCCGATAAGCTGCCCCGTCAGAACCCTGTCGCCCTTGGCTACAACGGCAACTGCCGGAGCGCCTATATGCTGCGAAAGGGAAATGGTGACGCTCTTCGGCAGGGGAAATGCGACCGTAGCCGCCTCCGCGCTTATCTTATTGTCCGACGGATGAATACCGCCGATAGGAAAAGTTTTCATCGGTTAACAGTTATCAGTCAATATTATGATTTTCTGTGGCGGGAGCGGGTTTTCTCGGCGGAAACCCCGTTTCTACTATGCCGCCCGTAGGACACTCCTGCACGCACTTGCGGCATAGCTTACACTTGTTGAAATCTATGTAGGCAAGGTTGTTCTCCACCGTGATCGCCTCGAAAGTGCACACTTTGGCACACTTGCCGCAGCCGATGCAGGCAACCTCACAGCTCTTTTTCGCCACGCCGCCCTTGTCCTTATTGACACACGACACATATACGCGCATATTCTTCGGGCCCTTGCGCCTCAACTCTATGACAAGTTTCGGGCACGCCTTCACGCACGCGCCGCAGGCGGTACACTTCTCCTGGTCCACCACCGGAAGGCCGCTCTCAGGATCCATACTCAGAGCATCGAACGAACAGGACACCACACAGTCGCCCTTGCCCAGACAGCCGAACGAACATCCCGTCTCTCCGGCATAAAGCGCGGCAACCACAGCGCACGAGGCAGCCCCGTCGAATCTGTTGAGCGCCTGACGCTTGTCGCAGCTTCCTCCGCAGCGCACCACCGCAACCTGCGGCTCACGCTCCGGCACCGCCTTGCCGAGGAATTCGGCTATCGCCTTCATGGTATCGACACCACCGACAGGACAGAACAGGGCGGAGATATCGTCCCGCTTCACCATCTCTCCGGCGAATGCACGGCAACCGGCAAAACCGCACCCTCCGCAGTTGGCGCCGGGGATCATCTTCTCGACATCGTCGATCCGCGGATCTTCGTAAACCTTGAACTTCTGCGCCACGAAATAGAGTATCATGGCCGACAGTATCCCCAACGCACTGAGGGTAACGATAGTATAGATCAAAACATCCATCCGTACCTATATCTTTGACAGTTTAAAAATAAATTCTTTCTCTATCCTGTGCCTGAAAAAGGCCAGAACTATATAATACAGCACCATGGCGCCGAGGGCAGACAGCCCCGCCACCGCATCCTCAAAACCGGACTCCTTCATTATGAGAAGCGCCGCGAGCAAAACAAAGAACGGGAATATGTAGGCATAAGCCGCCGCCTTCATTCCCATCCGTTGCTCTATACAAACATTGACCTCTTCTCCTTCGGTGTATTGCCCCGCGCTTTCGGTAAGCAGGGAGACGATCTTATCCTTGCTCTCCCCCATCCCGCACGCCTTCCTTGCCTTGCATGAACCGCAGGCGCTGTCGACCGTCATTTCCACGTCTATCCGGTTGCCCTCCACGAACAGCACCGTTCCCCGGTGCTCTATGACTTTTCCCATATCAGAATCCGTACTTGCTTGTTATGGGCATTACACGGCCTGTTCCGAAAGGACGCGTCGAAACCCTTAGCGTAGGGCAGAACTGGTACCGCTTCTGCTCGTTGAGCAATACCATATCCCCTATCTTTCTCACAACCTGCGCGTCGAAACCGGCATTGACGATCTCGTCGCACGATTGCCCCTCCTCGATCATACGGTAAAGTATGGCGTCCGTGTCGTCGTACGACGGCAACACGTCGGTGTCCTTCTGACCGGGTCTCAGCTCCGCCGAAGGCTCCTTGAGGATTATATTGGCAGGGATGATCTCCCCGTCGCGGTTGATATAGCGCGCCAGATCGAACACCTCGCTCTTGTAAACGTCGCCCATGATGCTCAGCACCCCCGTGTTGTCGCCGTACAGTGTGCCGTAACCTACCGCCAACTCGCTCTTGTTGGATGTGTTGAGAAGCTTGCAGCCATACTTGTTGGAAAGGGCCATAAGCATCATGCACCTTATGCGCGCTTGTATGTTCTCCTCCGTAACCCCGAATTCGGAATCATGGCCGAAAACAGGCTCCATGGCGGCAAGTACGTCCCTGTACGTATCGGTAATGGGTACGATCGAATACTCCAGACCCAACTTCCGGGCCATTTCGAGCGCATCGTCCACCGAATGGTCGCTCGAGAACTGCGAGGGCAGCATGAGCACCCTCACATTTTCGACGCCGAGTTCCCGGGCTGCTATGGCGGCCACGACTGCGGAGTCGATCCCTCCCGAAAGTCCGAGGCACGCCTTAGTGTAGCCGTTCTTACGGAAGAAATCGCCAAGTCCCATTCTCATGGCCATATAGACATTCTCCGTCTTGTTCTGGTAAGGTATCGCCACCGGTTTATTGTCGGCATCGAAATCCACCACTGCAAAGTCCTCTTCGAACTTATTCAACAGCGCCAAAGCCTCGCCCTTGGCATTGAATACCAAAGAAGAGCCGTCGTAAACGATATCGGTATGCCCTCCAACCTGATTTACGAACACAAAGTTGATCCCCATAGTGAACGACCGGTCGCGTAAAAGCTCGTACCTTTTCTCGACGATTGCGCGCGAATAGGGGAACGAAGACATATTGATTATCGTGTCGGCATAACCGGCATACTGCTCCTCCATCGCGGCGTCGCGACCTATCGCCACGGCGACCTTATGGTTCTTTATCTTAAAATAATCGACCCCTTTGGCGGGCGAAATAAAGCCGCGCTCGTCGCGCCATACTACGGTTTTCTTGGTGATGTAACGGACTATTTTCCTGTTCTGTATCAGTGCAGCGGCGCTCACCGTCTTAGTGCCGTGCTGCAGCGGCAGTCCCACAAGTACGGATATATTCTCGCAACAGGCCGCGATCTCCACAAGGGATTCCTCGCACTTTTCGAGAAACGCGGCATTGTTGAGAAGGTCGTAGGCAGGGGTGCCGCTGATGGCCTGCTCGGCGAAGACGACAAGATCGGCCTCCTCCTCCCTCGCCCTGTTCACCGCGTTTATAATTTTTATTTTATTACCTTCGAAATCGCCGATAGTATAATTCAATTGCGCGACAGCCACTCTCATCTCTTCTCTAAATTTGGTTAGCTCGCACAAAGATAATATTTTTCGAATAACGAAGTGCCGGAATCGACGACATTTATACCGTAAATACACCTCAGCAATATATAAATATTTGATCTGCAACCCATTTAAAAGCAATATTCCGACAGTCGATCCGATAATGACCAGCCTTTGCATCCGCGCCCGTGCCCCCTTGGGTCAGAGGATCGTTCGCGCGATACAGGGCACATAGACTTTCAGACAACTTTTTCATATAATTTGGCGGTTCGTCTTTGGAGAATAAAATTTTATGGTTATCTTTGCATCCGCTTTCTAAAAGCAAAAGTTCATTTCACAAGGTGCCATAGCTCAGTTGGTAGAGCAAAGGACTGAAAATCCTTGTGTCCCCGGTTCGATTCCTGGTGGCACCACTGAAAAGGAAAGCAAAAAATTAAAAATCCCTTAATTACAGTGTAATTTAGGGGTTTTTGTTTTTTGGGAAAGTGCAAAAAAATATATCATTCCCTGCCGGTCAGCGGCACATATATTTCCGTCAGAAGAAGGTCGGCGGACACGACGAACGGATTGTTGAGATATACCGCATAAGGCACTCCTGCGCCTTTGCGGTACTTGCTTGCCGGAAGCCAAAAGTTGTCGACCGCCGCATAAAGTTCCGGAACACGCCCCCTGTCGCCCCTGTGGGTGAAGATGGCGTACAACCCTTCCGGCAGAGTCGAGATCTCGATGTGGCCATCCTCGTGCGGGTTCTCTCTGACCGATAGCGCGGGACGCCATTCGTCGCCGGAGATCACCTCCACCGACTCAGTGGTATCGGACATCGACCGGTTGAGTACGGCGTACATATATAGCTTCTGCCAACCGCGGCCACCGGAAAGCCGCTCCTTCAACATCATGACGTTCTTGCCTGCCACCCTGCATATGCGCGGGACGAGTTCGCTGCCGAATGTTTCTCTGAAAAAAGTGGCCTTGAATGTCTTCGGCGGTATGTCGAAATAGTTCTTGAATGCTCTGGAAAGCGCCTGTTCGCTGCTGTAACCGGTCATTTGAGCGAGTTCGGCAAGGCTGTGCGCCGATGTTTTCAGCCTCCCTGCGACGTACTCCATACGCAGACGGCACACATATCCGGCCAACGGCTCCCCCATGACCGACCTGAAGATTCGGTGGAAGTGATACGGAGATATACGCGCTACGCCGGCAAGGGTTTTCAGGTCTATATTCCCACCCAAATGGCTTTTGACATACTCTATGACACGGTTTATAGATTTGTAGTATTCGCTTTCGGTATCCTTCTTCCCCGCCCAGCGTTTCAGGTGGGGGTAGAGGGTTTTCATATTCGCCATATAGTAGCGCTTATTGCCCCCCGCATAATCTGCGCACAGGCGCATCATTTCGTCCATGGTGACATCGGAGGTAAATCCTCCGTCCCTGTAACAATGTATGCAGTAATCCTCGATACGCTCTCCTCCGGAAGCGGTGCCGTACATATCGGGCTCGCGGAGCGGCATTCCGCAGCTTTGGCAAATATGGTTTTTCATAGGGCGATATTCAAAGATTGCCTGAATGACGGTAATCGACAAGGGCGAAATTTACACAATTCCGCCCTTAAATTAAGAGATTGTCCGGTTTTTCTTCGCCGAAGCTCTAAAAAAGACTACGCCTGCCACCGCTTGAGCGTCGGGAAATACTGGCGCATCTGCTCCCTGGCCTCTTCCTTCGACATGGCCGTACCTGCATCCCTGTTGAAATCGTCGATAAATTCGAGGCAGTGTTCGATCATCTGCTCCATGGTTTCATCGCTGGTAAATGCTCCGTCCTTGTAACAGTAGGTGCAATACTCGTGATTGGGGGTGCCGTCGGCGTTGGTGCCGAAATGTTCTTCGGTGATAGGCATCCCGCAGCTCTGGCAAAAAATTCGATTCTGTGTCTCCATAAATATGTTTTTTTAATGTTCACTGCAAAGGTAAAGTTAACAAGTGCAATGGAACTTACCAATTATTGCCAAAATTATTCCGTGTACCGTTTTTCTGCCACTGTTGTTGAACTTTATTGTTTACAAAGGTCTCATATTCAAAACGGCCTCTAAACATCGAGCCGGGGCATCACAGAACGATCCGCTTCCTTTTGTCGGGAGCCTTGTTCAATAATGCGCTGGTCAACGCTTCGCTCAAAACCTTTCTGAATAGGACGGGGTTTATCAGGTCGTACTTTTTCCGGTCGCCCATGATAATTTTCACCGCCACGAGTTTGCGCTTCAGCGCCCCTTTCCCGTAATGGCGCCGCGGATCGTCGTGCTCGTCGAAATGGTGGCCGAAATTACCGCCGGCGATTATCTGCTCCATAACGTAAGCGGCATCGCCGAGCGCTCCGGCGCTCCGGTCTATCGCCACGGGGGAAACATCTTCGGGCATACCCAGCCTGTCGGTGCATATTATCATAAAGGCGTTGACGATACGCGACAGCTTATATCTCTTTACCGCAGCGGCAACCTTTCCCTTGTCTATTTCATCGCGATAGAACCATAGATAACGGGCAAGGTCGCACAGGTGGCGCAGACCCAAGCCGCTTATGAGATGGAACGCGGCATGGTCGAACATGAAAAGGATATGAAAATCAGGGCACGGCACCGGAATCGACGCCCCGCCCAGAGAGAGTTCCATACGATTCCCCGCCCCCAACATGGTTTTAAGCTCCCTCTCGAACTCCACGTAGAGAGGCAGGGAGCAGTGCAAAAGATCGAAATGGTTCTCTACGGCCACTCCTTTGTATGTATCGCTGTAATGCCTGTCCTGCCGCTCCTTAAGTTTGGCTTCCCCGCCGAAGAGCAACTCGTGTCCGCGGGCTGCCTCCCCCCGGCCGGGCATATAGAAATCGAGGTCTCCTTCCGTGCGGCGCTCCGGCACCGGATAGGCCGCCGCCGCCGCAAATCCTTTAAGAAGGATGAAGTCTATTCCTCCCGAAGCGTATATGTCGGTGATCTGTGCCAGTACACGTTCCTTGTGATGATTCTCCTCTTCCGTCCGCCCGACGGAGGCGACCATCCTAAGGCGCAGTTCCCTCGGCGGCAGGCGATCTTCGGGCAGAGTGAGCGCCGGATAGAACACGAGCGGAGCCACGGTCTGCCTGCCAGCCTCCCGCCACAGGGCGTTCCACCCGTCGCCGTCCATATCATTAAACAAGCCGCTATCGACAGGCTCGCCCCACAAAGCGCTCCTCAGAAGATGAAATAGGAGCGCATACACCCGGTTATCTGTCTTGTTGTTCATCTGCAATGCGTTTTTTTATAAATTTGGCAGGAACTCCCGCCCATACTTCGTATGGCGGTATATCCTTTGTGACAATCGAACCGGCGCCTATTACCGCACCGTCACCGATAACCACAGGTTTCGTTATCACACAGTTCGACCCCATATACACATTGCGCCCTATTCGCACTTCTCCCCTGAAATGCGAATGTGAGGAGATATCGGATATATCATAAAAATGAGACAGGATAACGCAGCCATCGACAATTTCGCAACCGCTGCCTATATGTATGTCTTCCGGATGGATGGAGTCGAATCCGACTTTTCCGCACCTGCCCCTGCCCTTTTCGATATCGACTCCCGCCAAACGGTAAAGCTTCAGCCTGACATAACCGCTCATAGGGACTGTCCTGGCAATACCATTGATGATCATACGAAATATCCGTTTTAGCGGATATGTTCTCTTTGCATATCCTTTATCTTCCATAAGGCGGGTTATTATTTTGTTATGTACTCTTTTATCTCATCGAGCATATGATTCCTGTCGAACCGTTTGCATTTAACGAACGCCGCCGCGGCAAGTCTGTCGTACAATTCACCGTCCGTGAGAATATTTTTAATTATGCTTTTGATATCTTCCACATCGTACGGATTTACGGTAAAGCCGTTGATCCCGTTTTCGACCAACTCCACAGGGCCGCCGACATTGGGCACTATCGCCGGGACACCGTAGGCCATGGCTTCGAGTATCGTAAGCCCGAACGTCTCGACACACTCGTCGGGGTGCGACAGTTGCAGAAGCAGCTTAGCACGGCGGTAAAACGGATGCAGGTCGGTCTGTAAAGGATATATAGTCAGATTGGCAGGCATTTCCGTTTCGCCGAAATATCGTGATATCTCGTCCTCCGAGGCACTTACCACCATTTCGAATCTGTATTCGGGCAACATACGCGCAAGAGCGACGAACTCATCCACGCCCTTGAACCTCTTGAGCGACCCTATGAACAATATGTTCGTTCCGGACACCCTGTCGGCAGACGACATCCAGGCATTGCTCTTATCCGTGAAACCATCGTCGAGGCAATTATATATTACACGCGAATCTTTAAGGCGGCACGCCGTGCCCTCCAGATATTTCGACACGAATATGGTTTTGGTGTTGCACAAGGCGAAAGTCCTGCGGAATATGGAGTACAACGGCTTTCGCTGACGCATATTCTCATGCACATGATAGACCCTTCTCTTTCCTGTAAGTTTGCACGCAAGGGCTGCGCTGTAAGGCGTTATAGTGTTTATGTAAAACAGAGTATCCCTGCCGCTACGGAATAGTACCATGAAAAACACACGGATATGCGACCACACTATCCTAAGCATCGTGCCGAACTTCCGTCCCGTCCACTTATAGCCATTGTATACATACCCGACCCCTTCGAGCCCCGACAGGAACCCTTCGCCACGGCTGGTTATCAGCGTGCAGTCATAATGCCGCGACAGTTCGCCGATGACAATGGAGAGCACCTTGGGGCTTCCCGAAAAGTTATTGAGCGTGTTTATGAAAACTATCTTGCCGAATGCCATTTTTAGCTATTTTTCATATATCGATTTCTCCGGCAATATCGCCTCGAAACTTTCGATTACGCGGCCGCATATGGAGTCGAAGTCCTTGGTAACCCCGTCGTTGAGGACAACGACCGACTTCCTGCGGTTGGATATCACATCTTCGGCTATCGCCACCGTGTCGTGGTTCACGTCCAGGTAGATGGAATCCCTGACCGTGTTGTAGGGATGAAAATTCCCCTCCATCAACTGCCAATAGCGAATCAGGTACTGGTTGACATTCACCCCCCCCCCTGAAACGGTCCCCGCACGTCCTGTCCAGTATCTCTTCGTTTGCCTTCCCTCCCTTATCCAAGGTCGATTTCAGGAAAGAGTTGGGCAGATGCGGGTCGAGAAGGCCGCCGAAACGTGGCCACGGAGTCAGAAGGAGAGTCCGGAAAAGATATTTGCCGTATTTCGGATTGTACCATTTGCCGAAATTTTTCTTCATCACTTCCCGCTTGTCGAAATTTTCATTAACGCAGGAGAGTACGGTGAGGATATTGTGGGCTATACCTTCGGGGTTGAGCATATTCAAAGCCGCGATATCGCACGGCAGGCCGTTTCTGAAATAGTGTTCGGGGGAGCGGTGGTCTATGATGAAAAAATCGTCGTTAAAATAGACAAACTCCTCCGACAGACCCTCTATCCGGTGTAAATTCAACTCTATCGTACAGGAGTTGAACGTGGGAAGATATTTTTCGGGAATATAGTCGGAATGTTTCACCAGATTCAGCTTCGGAGCATCGCGATTCAGCCATTCCGGATAATGGCCGCAAGTCACAAAATGTATTTTGTCCACCCATGGGGCGAACTTCTCCACGCCGCGGAACCAATACTTCAGATTGTTCCAATCCCTGAAACGTACCTCCCTCGTATCGCCCTTATCGATCAAGGCGTACTTGCCGTACTGCGCCCTCCACTCGGGATCGTCGCCATCCACCCATATTATAACAAAATCCATAAGGTCATCTACTTTACTTTTGCCGGTAAATATTTATTCTGATAATAATTAGTCGTCATTAACACAATGAAGGAGAGCCACAGCATATATGTATTGACCCCCACCGGAAAAAAGAGCGCGACCCACAACACTGTTTGGTACGAAAACAACCTGGACACCGCATACTTCTTGAACAGCCATATAAACAGGCCGAAAGTAATTACTCCGGAATTCATTATCAAGGTGGGAAATATACCGCCGAGCATGGCGCCCTCGAGGACGCCCGGCACCATTCGAGAGAATATCACGTTGGCATCCGTTCCCGCCCCTATCCAGAAAGAAGATGAAAATACATCCAGAAAATATTCGATGTACAATACTATGGGCGCAAGCCGCATGGCACCGCTGTGGTCGGCTTCATACATGGTCTCGAGGTCCCATTGAAGCAGCGCCTCGAAAAGTCTGACCGTTCTCTGCAGCGGCTCATAACCGGAGAGCCACATCAGCGACACCATTCCGACCGCGAGCACCGCCGCGAAGATCCAGGCATTCCTGGAGTTAAAGAAATACAAAAAGAGTACAGGAATAGCGATAAAGGCCGTACTGCTTCCGCTGAACAGCAGAATGTACAGGTATATCAGCCACATGAAAATATCCTTCCTCCCATCTACCGCAAGTCTGTACTTGCCCCCCGTGAAGCACTCGCGTATCTTCACATAAGAGAACATCAGTATAGTGATGATCCTGGCCGTATGTGCCGGCTCAGGAGACAAGGAATTCAGTTTGTATATACCCAACGCCACCAAATTGCCGCCCGCTATAAGGTTTAATATGGGCATTCTCAGCGCTACGCAGATCTGTTGGATCACAAGCATCGCAAAATAGGCGTATATCAGCCATTTGACCACCTTGAAATAACTCCCCGCCTTCAAAGTCCCCGAGATCAATACCCGCCTGTAAAATATAAAGGACAACAGGAACAATGCGGTATACATTATGGTCGGCGTTCTGAACGAACTGTAATTGAGCAGGGCGCATCCGAGCAATGATATGAAAAACAAATAAACGGGCAGTTCGTCCCTTGTAAAATAGGGATAGGTAAAGAATAATACGAACGGGATCGCATACATGAGGTATATCAACATATTATTCCTGTGTCCCAGCCCCATGGCAAAGGAAAAAGATGTAGCCATCACCACCAACAGCAGCAATGCCACGAACGAGGTAAATCGACCTTTCTGATTATTTGTCCGTACCAAGGATCTCGATATATTTGTCGGTTAATAATTGCATTGTCGTCCCGAGGCTGAAGTGCCTTCCGGCATATTCCCGCAAACCTGGCTGAAATGTCTTCCCGTCTATAAATTCCCTCACCGCACGCCCTATATCGTCGACACTGTACGGATCGACGACGGCAGCCACACCCGGATAGTATTCTTTGGGTCCCCCAAGCGACGTTATGACTATATCGCAACCAAATACAGCCGCGTCGAGCGCTGCAAGCCCCACCCCCTCGTAGGTGCTTGGCAGGGCAAAGACCCTGGCACGGCTGTAAAGATCATGCAGTTGGCCGTCGCTTACGAAACCCAGATACTCCACATTTTTCGAACCGTTCATCCACCTCTCCAGCTTCTCCCTTTCGGCATCGTTGCGCAGTTTGCCTGCAAGTTTGAGCTTAAAGTCGTACTTCTCTGCCGCTTCGATTATCCTCCCTACATTTTTTCTGTCGTCGGCGAGCAGGCCGAGATGAAAACAGAACGGCTCCTTTTCCGGCATCACGGCCGGAGGGTCGAGCCGGTAAGAGAGCGGGATCAACGCAACGCGGCTCTCGTCTACCGAATAGGCCTCCACAATGAACCGCTTCTCATACTCGGAACGTACCAGATAGAGTTTTATATGCTCCTTGACCCGCCTCAGTGCGATATAGTCGTTCGAAAGCCTGAGCTTCTTCGAACCCCAGAACGAGGCCATTCTGAAAAGTCTTACCGAGTAATTGGAGTCTATGATCGGAGCCAAAGCTATATTGGCATTGGTCCCGCGTACACTTCTCACAAAGTCGGGCATATAGCCGCCGTACCCGAAGCACTGGATGATATCGTACTGCTTCCAGTCGGGAACATTCCACATATCCACCAGATCGACCTCGTGCCCGACATCCTCCAGCCCCTTTTTCCATGTAATGGCCTGCACTCTGATCCCGTTGGTTATCGACACGACCGGTACGGTCATTACAAAAGCAATCTTCATATTACATCCGATTAATTATCACATATTTATCCGCGCAATCTCTTTGCGATGCTCTTTAAATATCCCGAAATATTGATCCGCTTGTTCAGTTCAAAAACGGAATAACCGCATATGGCCGTCGCAGCGACAACATCAAGTACGGTATTCCACCTACCTGTCACACACTGATCCAACAGCAGGAATGTCATACAGGCGACAAGCAGTATTGCAAAATTAATCCAATACAGCCTGCCGTAACCTATCCCGTATTTTCTGCGGCTTACTATCACGACGATCACCAGATAAACGGCGTTCGAGAACAGGAAGCCGTACCCCACGCCGGTAAGTCCGAAGAAGTAATAACCCAAAGCGTATGACGGCAAGGTCACGAGCCTTATACCCAACTCATTGAAAAGATATGTCTTTCCATCGCCCTTAGCCAGGAAGAGGAAGCTTATAGCCCATACGCCCGCCCTGAATATCGTCCCCACGAACATGAACTTGACCATATCCACTATACCGAGGTACTCCGACGTATAGAGGAGACTGATAACATAAGGCAGGAATATGATCATGACCACTACCATGGGCGCAATTATCAGCATGGCTATTTCCGATTGCTGGTTGATGACCTTCCTTGCGGCGGTGTTATCCGACGAAATACTTACCAGACGTGGAAAATAATCTTTCTCGATCGCGGTGAACACAAGTCCGAAGTACTGCCAGTTTATAGCCCAACCCGCATAATAGAGGCCGACGTGTTGCATTCCTTCCTCGCCGCCGAGATAACTTATAAATATCCTCACGATAAACTGCACCAATGTCGCACTGATGCCGCTCAGAGCCAACATGACCCCAAGCTTCATGGTGCCCAGGCCGAGCCGGTAGCTCTCTTTCCATGTCTGGTCGGCCTGCGCGAGCTTCACCTTTCTCACAAAAAAGAAACTTACCAGCAGCGTAGCCAACGAAGTCAATACCATGGCCGACACGATACCCTTTTCCCTGAAAAAATAGAATATGGGGACCGAACATACGAACCCGGCCAGCGCTCCGAAAATATTGGCTTTAGCCATATATTTCAGCCGTCTGGTGCCCTGAAGCAGAGCATAATTACCGCTGTATATCCCCATCATCATGACTATGCACGACAGTATTACGAAAGATAACGTGTACGATCCGCTCTGGAAGATCAGCCTGCTCAATAGCGGCGAGAGGGCAACGGTTATGAGAGCCCCCAGCAGGCCTGTCGCCAGCACCCATCTGTTTATCGCCTTGACTGTTTTCGAGAAGAACGTAGGATCGGCCTGCTCGTCGGTGCGCGCTATATCGCGTACCGCACTGTTTTGCAATCCAAGGTTGGTCACCGAGTAAATAAGGTCAATGGTCTGGTTGAACATATTCATGATACCCATTCCGGCCGGCCCCAGCCACACGGCCACCAGCTTGTTCCGGACGAGCGATACGAGTATGGTAAACACCTGCACCCCTCCGAAAAGCGCCGTAGCATTGAAGGCAGTTCTGTAACCCTCCTTATTCTTCTCTATTTTCGCCATTATATATCTTTATACATCCCGGCGTAATATTTTTCGTATTCACCGCTCGTGACGCTGTCGAGCCAGGCCTGATTTTCAAGATACCATTTCACGGTCAACTCTATCCCCTCTTCGAATTGCAGGCTCGGCTCCCAGCCGAGTTCATCCTTTATCTTCGAGGAGTCTATCGCATAGCGCAGGTCGTGCCCCGCACGGTCGGTTACGTAGGTTATCAGCTTTTCGCCCGCCCCTTCCGGCCTGCCGAGCAGCCTGTCGACAGTGCGTATGAGCACTTTTATCAGGTCTATGTTCTTCCATTCGTTAAACCCGCCTATATTGTAGGTCTCCGCGGTGCGCCCCTTGTGGAAAACCACGTCTATAGCCCTTGCATGATCGATCACATAGAGCCAGTCGCGCACATTCTCGCCCTTTCCGTATACGGGGAGAGGTTTGTTATGGCGTATATTGTTAATAAATAGCGGAATGAGCTTTTCGGGAAATTGGTGCGGCCCGTAATTGTTAGAGCAGTTGGTTACGACCGTCGGAAGTCCGTAAGTGTCGTGGAAGGCGCGGACGAAGTGATCCGAAGATGCCTTAGACGCACTGTACGGGCTGTGCGGGTCGTATTTGGTCTCCTCCGTGAAGAAGGTACCGTCCATGGCAAGCGCGCCGTAAACTTCGTCGGTCGACACATGGTGGAACCGCTTCCCTTCATAGTCGCCTTTCCAGTACTCCCTGGCAGCCTGCAGCAGGGTAAGCGTCCCCATGACATTGGTTCTGGCGAATGTGAACGGATCGGTGATGCTCCGGTCGACATGGCTCTCGGCGGCCAGATGCACCACGCCGTCGATATCGTACTTAGCGAAGATTTCCTGTATGGCCACGTAGTCGCATACGTCCGCCCTGACGAAAGTGTAATTGGGCTTGCCCTCCACGTCTTTCAGGTTTCCCAAATTGCCGGCGTAGGTCAGTTTGTCGAGATTGACGATATTGTAATGCGGATATTTCTCCACGAACAGCCTGACCACGTGCGAGCCGATGAACCCCGCCCCTCCTGTAATTAGTATATTTTTCATTGTCCCCTGTTTTTCAATATTTCAATGCATTCCCTGAGTGGGTCCTTCCAAAAAGGCGTCAGGACTCCCGCGGAACGTATCCTGGCCGTGTCGAGTACCGAATAGGCCGGCCTGCGGGCGGGCGCCGGATATTCTGCGGTCGTAATGGGGTTGACCCTAACGCCGATCCCAGCCAGACGGAATGTCTCCACCGCCAGATCGTACCAGCTTATCTCACCCGCGTCGCAGTAGTGATACACGCCGTATCCCGTAAAGCCTTTGTCCAGCAACGTCATTATGGCTGCGGCCAAATCCGTTGCATAGGTCGGAGAGCCCTTCTGGTCATTCACGACATTTATTTCGTTGCGCGTTTCGGCCAACCGGAGCATCGTCTTCACGAAATTAGACCCGAACTCCGAATAAAGCCACGAAGTCCGTACCACCACCGCGTCGCATCCCGCGGCCGCTATCGCTTTCTCCCCCTCCAGTTTGGTCTCTCCGTAAACTCCCGACGGCCCCGTGGGATCGTCTTCCTTGATCGGAGTATGGCCTGTGCCGGAGAATACGTAATCGGTGGATATGTGCACCAATTTCAACCCGTACTTCACAGCTACGGCACCGAGCGTCCGCGGTCCTTCCACGTTGATCCTGCGCGATGCCTCCGGTTCGCTTTCCGCCTTATCGACCGCCGTGTAGGCCGCACAGTTAATAATGGCATCTATCCCGTGAGCCTCCACAAGAGCCGACATAGCCTGCCGGTCGGTAATGTCGGCTTCCGGCATATCGGTGAAAACGAATTTGTGGTGCGGCCGTTCCGCCGCGATCTTTTGCAGCGACATACCGAGTTGTCCGCGTCCTCCGGTGACCAATATGTTCATGAATTTAAATTATGAGTTATGAATTATCGGTCGTACAGCATTTCGTTATAATCGAACAGCTTTGCCTCCTTCAGCAGCGGATGGCGCCTGTCTTTTTCGGATATCACAAGATCCGAGGCCGCCACAAGCCACTCTATCGCAAGTTCGGGGTCATCGAACGCTATCGAGCCTTCGTGTTGCGGGGAGTAATAATTGTCGCACTTGTACTGTACCACCGCCTCGTCGCTCAGCACCGAGAAGCCGTGGGCAAATCCCCGCGGCAGGAACAACTGGCGATGGTTGTCTCCGGTAAGTTCCACCGCGACATGATGCCCGAAAGTAGGCGAGCCCCGCCTGATGTCGACGGCCACATCGAGAATGCGCCCCTTCACCACCCTCACCAACTTGCTCTGAGCCATCGGCGGCAGTTGGTAATGCAACCCCCGAAGTACGCCGTAACAGGACCGCGACTCGTTATCCTGAACGAAATCCACGGTGCGAACCTTCCCGTCGAACTCTTTCTTCGAGAAACTCTCGAAAAAATAGCCTCTCCCGTCCTCGAACAACCGCGGCTCGATAATCACCACACCATCTATTTCTGTTTCGATTACATTCATTTATTTAAAGTTTCAGCATATACCTGCCATAATTATTGTTCTTCATGGGTTCGGCAAGCTCGTGGAGCCTTTCGCGGGTGATCCACCCTTTGCGGAACGCTATCTCTTCCAGACAGGCCACCTTAAACCCCTGCCTGCGCTCTATCACCTCTATGAACGTGCCTGCCTCGCTGAGCGAATCGTGAGTCCCGGTATCGAGCCATGCGAAGCCGCGCCCCAAAAGCTGTACTTTCAGTTCGCCGTCTTCGAGAAACTTCCGATTGACGGCGGTTATCTCCAACTCACCCCTTGCCGAAGGCTTTATGTTCCCTGCCACTTCGACCACCCTGTTGGGATAAAAGTAGAGCCCCACCACCGCGTAATTACTCTTCGGCTCCCTGGGTTTCTCCTCTATCGACAGCACCCTGCCGTCGGCGTCGAATTCCGCCACACCATAGCGCTCCGGATCGGGCACGGCATAACCGAATACCGTAGCTTTATTCTCCACTTCGGCCGTCACCGCCGCGTTTATCAACATCTGCGTAAATCCCTGCCCGTAAAAAATGTTGTCGCCCAAGACCAGACAAACCGTGTCGCCGCCGATGAACTTCTCTCCTATGATGAAAGCTTGCGCGATACCGTCGGGGGATGGCTGGGCGGCATATTCGAACCGCACTCCGTAGTCGGAACCATCACCCAGCAGGCGTTCGAACATGGGCAGGTCGTGGGGGGTGGATATTATCAGTATCTCCCTTATGCCGGCGAGCATCAGCACCGAGACGGGATAATAGATCATAGGTTTGTCGTAGACCGGCAACAACTGTTTGCTGACGCCTTTCGTTATCGGATAGAGGCGCGTACCGCTGCCTCCTGCTAATACAATTCCTTTCATTTCTTCATATTTTATACATCTTACAAAGATAACGTTTTTTTTACAGTCCGCATACAAATTTCGTACCTTTTCGATGCAACAAAAATGGCTCTGAAAACATCTATTATATACTGATGCTATAAGCCATCGTTAGAGGTTGTTTTGATTTTTCAGCCGAAGCTATTTAACTGCGCTGGCTTGTTTCCCTCCTCGCGGCTCGGCAGAGAGAGCAAGAGCTGAAAAATCAAAACAACCTCTTAGCATGACCGATCTTTTTTATAGAAAATTGGCATGAAAAATGAATACCGCATAAAAGCGGGTGTTACCCGTAGTTTATAACCCCCATAATTCATACCCGGACTATTTACCCGACCATGAAAAGAACATTGGCCATAGTACTTCTCTTTGCCCTGTTAGCCGGCATGAACCTGAGGGCCGGAAATAATACACCCGATGTTACGACGCATCGCAGGAAAGTCGGCCTGGTACTCAGCGGCGGCGGGGCGAAAGGGGTCGCCCACATAGGAGTGATCAAGGTGCTCGAAGAGGCGAAGATCCCGATAGACTATATTGCCGGCACAAGTATGGGGGCCATAATAGGCGGGCTCTACTCCATAGGTTATACCTCTCGGGAACTCGATTCACTCGTAAGGAATCAGGACTGGCTGGCGCTTCTCAGCGACCGGATATCGCGCAACGACAAGCTCCTTTCGGAGAAAGAGGTAACCGATACCTATCTGCTGTCGGTTGCGCTGAATCTCAAAAAGAAGTTCTCCATTCCCGCCGGGGTGCTTGCCGGACAGAGTGTACTCAATCTACTGAATGAGATGACCATAGGCTATCACGACGACAACCTCGATTTCGACTCCCTGCCGATACCGTTCGCCTGCGTCTCCTACGATATGGTAACGGGCACCCAGGTGGTCTTCCGTTCTGGCAACCTGCCGACGGCCATCAGGGCGAGTATGTCCATTCCCGGCGCGTTCGCTCCGGTAAGAAAGGACAGCATGGTGCTGGTCGACGGCGGCATTTACAATAACTTTCCCGTCGACATAGTAAAGGAAATGGGCGCCGAGATAATCATCGGGGTCGACCTCTCCGGCGGCGTGCTCGATACCGACGGCCTCGACTCCATGCTGGGGCTCGTAGACCAGATAACCACATTCATCGGCAGGGAAAAGTACGGCGAGAATAAAAATATGCCCGACCTCTATCTGCACCCCGACATAGAACCCTACACGGCCGGGAGTTTCAATCCCGAAGCGATAGATTCTCTGCTGGTGCGCGGCGAGAGGATCGCCCGTGAAAATTGGGACAACATACTTGCACTGAAAAAGAACATATGCCCGGCCGACGCGTACAAATTCTCCCTTCCAGCGAAAAATATAATAGAGGCCGACTCCGTGGCCATAGGCACCATACATTTCATGGGGCTCACGAAGAACGAGGAGAACATGATACGCAAGTCGCTGCGTCTGGACGAACACTGCAGAACGACCAAAACGGATCTCAACGACGCAATTGCAAGGCTGAGGGGATCGGGCGCTTTCTCATATGTCACATATACTCTGGAGAGCGGGGAGCCGCATGATCTACATATCACGGTCAACGAGAAACAGGAGATGGCGATCAACGCGGGCTTCCGTTTCGACTCGGAGCAGATGGCATCCATACTTCTCAACATGAAGCTCCATTTTCGCGGGCTGCTCGGCCCGATGCTCGGCGTCACCGTAAAACTCGACAATAACCCCTACGTGAAACTCGATCTGAATTCTTCGGGAGGGCTGTTTGGCAGGGTCAGGCTGTCCTATATGTACAAACACAACAGTTACAGGGTTTACAGCGGAGGCAGGAAGATAAACAGCGTCGCCTTCGGACAAAACCGTGTGGATCTCCACCTTCTCGACGCCATTTCATCGCGATTCAACTTCAACCTGGGCATACGCTACGAACATTTCGATTACGAACCGTTCCTGTTCGCTTCCGAACAGGATTTTATAGCTGTCGAGCCTGAAGGGTTCCTGAACTATTATATCAACGGGCACTACGAAACACTGAACAACAAATACTATCCGACCAAAGGGACATCGCTTCACCTGGAAGCGATACTTTACACCGACAACGGGTACGGACACGAAGGCGGCCCTCCTTTCGGGGCTGTGTCGTATAACTTCTCATCCGCCCTCTCCGTTACCGAGCGCATCACTTTCATACCTGCCGTATTCGGACGCACGCTGATCGGGAGCAGTACCGCATACGCCTACCTCAATTATATGGGCGGTGAAGAAGCGGGAAGGTATATGGATCAGCAGATCCCGCTGGTGGGCATACATTACGTGGAGAATTTCCAACGTTCGCTAATGGGATTCTCCCTCGAGGTCAGGCAGCGCCTTTTTATGAGGAACTACATATCGCTGAGAGGCGCCTACGCCATGCACAACAACGATTTCATAGATATGTTCCGTTCGCGGCACGATGTCTGGGGTTTCGGCATCAAGTACTCCTACGACAGTCCGATAGGTCCGATCAGTCTGCAGATAGCACGCTCCAATGTTTCGAAGAGCGTAAATATCTACTTCAGCCTCGGAAAGAGTTTTTGAGGAGTGTGGCATTTGGAGTGTGGAGTTAAAACTTGCGGCGGCCGCAAAAAGCGCCGACCGTAAAAGCAAAGAGCAAGAGACGAAAATTCCAAACAACCTCTTATCTGAATTCGGGATAAGATAAATATGTTATTCTATAAGGCAATCATGCAAAATATGTCCGACTTTGCATAATTACCTGAAACGGAAAGCAGGGGAAACCATCCGGTAACTCCCCCGCTTTTTGTTCTTACCGGCTCTGTCTGGTCGCTTTCTTCTGCATTACCGGCCGTGTAGCCGCTTATTTTCGTTTACGCGCCGAAGTTGTCGTACATGATATTCTCCGGCGGCACACCGAGGCTGTCGAGCATTTTCTCCATGGCGGCCGTCATCTGGGGCGGGCCGCAGAGGTAGTACTCTATATCTTCTGGCGCGTGATGGTTTTTAAGGTAGTTGTCGTAAATTACCTGATGTATGAATCCCGTGTAGCCAGTCCAATTATCCTCCGGCTTGGGCTCCGAAAGTGCTATCTCGAAACGGAAATTTGGGAACTCCTTTGCTATCTCCTCGAACTGCTCTTCGTAGAATACCTCCTTGAGGCTGCGCGCTCCGTACCAGAAACTTACCGGCACGGTGGTCTTCTCCGTTTTGAAAAGGTTGAAGATGTGCGAACGCATGGGCGCCATGCCCGCGCCTCCGCCCACGAACATCTTCTCATTGGGAGTGTCCTTCACGAAGAACTCCCCGTAAGGACCCGAAATCGTGATCTTATCGCCCGGCCTAAGGGAGAATATATACGACGAGCATATACCCGGCGGGACATTCATGAACGCTCCGGCAGCCCTGTCCCACGGAGGGGTGGCTATACGTATGTTGAGCATGATGATGTTGCCCTCGGCCGGATGATTGGCCATGGAATATGCCCTGAACGTCGGTTCGGGATTGCGCGCCGCCAAGCCCCACATCTTCATGTTGTCCCAATCCTCGCGGTACTCTTCCCCGACGATGAAATCGGCGAATCTTATCCCGTCATACTTCGGAACGTCTATCTGAATGTAGCCGCCGCTGCGAAAATCGAGCGTTTCACCAGCAGGCAGTTTGACAATGAATTCCCTGATGAATGTGGCCACATTGTGGCTCGACACCACTTCGCACTCCCACTTCTTCACACCCAAAACCGCCTCCGGGATATGGATCTTCAGGTTGTCGCGCACCTTCACCTGGCATCCGAGCCTCCAATGCTCTTTTTGCTGACGGCGTGTGAAGTAACCCGTTTCGGTAGGCAGTATTTCGCCGCCGCCCTCCAATACCTGAAGCCTGCAAAGGCCGCACGTACCGCCGCCGCCGCATGCCGAAGGGAGGAATATCCCATTGTTCGACAACGTGGCGAGCAGCGAAGAGCCCGTCTCGGTCTCCAACACGGTTTTCCCGTCGTTTATATCTATCGTTACATTGCCCGCAGTGGTCAGTTTCGCCTTTGCGAAAAGCAGAAGTGCGACCAACGACAGCACCACCACGAGTGCCGCTGCGACCGCTATTATAATTGCTCCTGTCATGCTATACAAAATTTAAACAGACTCTCCTAAATCTGAATGCCGAGGAATGTCATGAACGCCACCCCCATAAGGCCTGTGATTATAAATGCGATACCGGGGCCCCGCAGAGGCTTCGGTATGTCGGAATAGTGCAGCTTCTCCCTTATGGCAGCCATCATCAGAATGGCCAGCCACCATCCTATCCCCGAACCGAGCCCGAACGACGCCGCTTCCCCGACGTTGACGAATCCGCGTTCCTGCATGAAGAGCGATCCACCCATTATGGCGCAGTTCACAGCTATGAGCGGCAGGAATATGCCGAGCGAATTGTAGAGCGACGGGCTGAACTTCTCGACCACCATCTCCACCAACTGTGTGAACGATGCTATCACCGCTATAAACACGATGAAACTGAGGAAACTAAGGTCGGTTCCGGCCAGCGAAGGGCTTATCCACTCGAGCGCACCAGGCAGCAACAGATATCTATCGATGAGATAGTTGAGCGGTACGGTTATGAGCATCACGAACGTGACCGCCGCACCCAGCCCCATTGCCGTCTTGACATTCTTGCTTACGGCGATATAGGAACACATACCGAAAAAGTATGCGAACACCATGTTGTCGATAAATACCGACTTAATGAAAATTCCGAAAATACTTTCCATAATCCGTCCTATTTTTCGATCAGGTCTTTACGTTTGCTGCGGTGTATCCAGATTATGCATCCGACTATTATCAGCGCCATGGGCGGCAACAGCATGAGGCTGTTGTTCGCATAACCGTGTTCATAGAGCCACTGCGGTACGATCGGGTATCCCCACAGCGTGCCGGAGCCAAACAGTTCTCTCACGAAACCGATGATTATAAGTATCATTCCGTACCCCGCACCGTTGCCGAGGCCATCCAAAAGCGAAGGCCAGGGCTTGTTGGCCAGAGCGAAAGCCTCTACTCGCCCCATGATTATACAGTTCGTGATAATAAGTCCCACGAACACCGACAGTTGCTTGCTCACATCGTACACGAAGGCCTGCAACACCTGATCGACAAGGATAACCAGCGCGGCGATAACAACCAACTGCACGATGATTCTGATGCGGTTCGGAATACCCTTCCTCAGAAGCGACATTATCAGGTTGGAGAAGGCCGTGACCACCGTTACCGACACGGCCATTACGAACGCCGGTTTCAGTTTTGCCGTGACAGCCAGAGCCGAACATATGCCCAATATCTGCACTATCACGGGGTTGTTGGAGTCCAGCGGCCCCAACAATAATCTCATATTCTTACCTGCGAACAGGTTAAATCCATTCTTGCCCATAACTCTACCCGTTTATAGATCCGGTTTCCGCAGCGTCCGTCGATACGGCAGCGTCCGTGGTTTCCATACCCCGTCCCGCGCGCATCTTTTCCATCAGCGGAAGGTAATCCTCCAGACACGAGAGTATCATCGTCTGTACGCCGCGGCTGGTAATGGTCCCACCCGAAATGGCATCCACCGCATTGTCTTTACCCGCCGACGCTCCGGCGCCCTTGATCACCGATATGCCGGCGAACTTCCCTCCGGCGAATATTTTCTTCCCTTTGAACCGGGCGGCGAAATCGGGCGTGGCTATCTCCGCACCGAGTCCCGGCGTCTCGCCCTTATGGTCGAAACTCACGCCGTATATAGTATCCCAATCATCCTGCAAAGCTATGTACCCCCATATCGGACCCCAAAGTCCTGCGCCGTATACGGGAAGCACGTAGAGGGTTGTCCCGTCGTCGAGCCTCGCCTCGAACACCGGCAGACGCCTTTCCGCACCATCCTTGGCATATTCGGCTTTCAGGTTTTCCAGAAGCCCAAAAGCGTCCGCACCTTCCGCCTTTTCGCCTTCGGCATCGACGGCGTAGCTGTCCACGATATATCTGACATATTCTCCCTTGATGTAAGCCGTCTTGTCGGCGGCCTTGTCCGCCTCCCCTGCGAGCCCCATCGAGGCGAGTATCGCGCCCTGCTTTTCTGTAACGATATTGGCATTCTTCCTGTCGGCAAGCGACATGGAGGCGACGGCCAACAATACGGCCACCACGACGATCATCACCGTGGCGTAGATCATTATATATGTATTGCTGTTCTTATTCATTGCCGTGGATCTTTGCGAGTTTCAGTCGTTTCTTCCTGCGGTTTATGTTGGCCTCCACCACATAGTGATCGACCAGCGGCGTGAGCGCGTTCATGAAGAGAATGGCGAGCATCATGCCTTCCGGATACCCCGGATTGACCACGCGCACCAGTATGGCTATCGCGCCCGTCATAAAGCCCGTTATCAGCTTGCCCGTATTGGTCTGGCTCGACGTCACCGGATCGGTGGCCATGAAAACCGCCCCGAACGCGAACCCGCCCAGAAGCAGGTGGTACCACGCCGGCATATCGTAATAAGGATTGCCGCCTATAAGATTAAACGTCAAACCCATCGCAAGGCCGCCGGCGAATACGCCAAACATAGTTCGCCAACTTGCGATTCCGGTGAACAGCAGCAGAGCCGCGCCGAGAAGTATCGCGAACGTCGACGTCTCGCCTATACTGCCGGGGATGAAGCCCCAGAACCAGTCCATGACCGACTCTCCGCCGAAGTCGATCGCTCCGGCGCCCGCCGACACGCTTTCTCCTATCTCGCCCAAGGGCGTCGCGCCCGAAAATCCGTCGATATATTCCCCTCCCTTACCGAAACCGCGTATCCATACATGGTCGCCCGATATTTTGGAAGTGTATGCGAAAAATATAAATGCCCTGGCCAGCAGCGCAGGGTTGAATATGTTCATTCCCGTACCGCCGAACACCTCCTTGCCGAACACCACGGCGAACGCGGTGGCAACGGCGACCATCCACAGCGGAACATCTATGGGCATCACCATAGGTATCAGCAATCCCGTGACAAGGAAACCCTCGTTCACCTCGTGCCCCTTGGCCTGCGCCACGGCGAACTCGATGCCGAGCCCCACCACATAGGAGACTATGATCAGCGGCAGCACCCTCCAGAAACCGTACCACCAGCAATAGAGCCACATTCCCTGCATGAGTGTGTCGCCCGTTGCCAGAGAGTGTTGGTAGCCCACGTTGTACATACCGAAAAGGAGCGCTGGAATAAGCGCCAGAACGACCACTATCATCGTGCGCTTCATGTCGTTCACGTCGCGGATATGGCTGCCCGTCCGCGTCGTGGTCTTCGGGACGAAAAGAAACGTCTCGAACGCATCGAACGTGGAGTGCAGGAAACCGAACTTTCCTCCCTCGGAGAATCGCGGTTTATATTTGTCGGCAAGTTGTCTCAGTTTATCCATCAGCCGAGTTCTTTGATCATTAAGTCTATACCGTTCCTTATCACCGACTGTATCTCGGTCTTCGACGGATCGACGAATTCGCACAGTGCGAGGTCTTCCTCTATCACCTCGTAGATGCCCAGGTTTTCCATCCTGTCGATATCGCCCGCCATGCACGCCTTGACGAGGTACATCGGGTAAATGTCCATTGGAAGGTATCTGTCGAACAGCCCCGTCACGACCAACGCCCTCGGGCCGCCGTGAAGGTTGGTGTCGATATTATATTTTTTCCTGGGGAAAAGCCACGAGAAATAGGTGCGCGAAACGGAGAATTTGTCCAGCCGCGGCATAGCCCAGCCGAGGAACTCATATTTGTCGCCCTCCGGAATGAACGTGACCTGATTGTGGTATATGTCTATATACCCGTCGGCATCGCTCTTCTTTCCTGTCAGCACGTTGCCTATTATTATGCGGAACGTATCCCTGGCGCGCTGCCTTTTCACCCCTCCCGCCACGGCAACCTGCAATATCGGAGCGCCCGCTATGACCGACACATAGTGCGGATTGACGATCTGGGAGCCTGTCAGGGCTATGGTCTTGCGCATATCAACCCGTCCGGTATTGAACAGGCGGCCGATTATGGCCACGTTCTGCACATCGACAGTCCACACCACCTCGCCCTTGTTCACAGGGTCGATATGGTGTATCTGCACACCTACGTTTCCCGCAGGGTGCGGACCGCTGAAAAGGTGCTGTTCGGTTCCGCCCAGTTGAAACAGCACGCCATGGTCGCCGCGTCGAAGCCCCAGGTGTACCTTACCATCGGTAAGTTTCCGAAGAGCCTGAATGCCCGCCTCCAGATCGGCATACTCGCCGTCGAGCGCGAAGTTCATATCCGGAGCCAGGGGCGCCGAATCGAATCCGGAGACGAATATTGCCTTGGGGTTATCTCCTGGATCGGCTATCGTGCCGTAGGGACGCTGTATTATCATAGCCCACAGGCCGCTGGACAGAAGGGTTTCGACGATCTTCTCGCGCGCCGACTTTTCTGGCGCCGCCGCCTGGAACTGTGCGTACTCCTGCTGCCGGTCGGCCTCCACCACTATGGAGAGTATCTTCCGCTTGTCGCCGCGCCTGATCGCTGACACACGCCCGCTGACAGGTGAAGTGATCATCACCCTGGGATCCGACTTGTCGAAGAACAGAGGTCCGCCCGCCTTTACGCGGTCGTCGACGTTCACCAGCAGTTTGGGAGTCACGCCGCGGTAATCTTCCGGACAGACGGCATACGATGCCGCGAGGGGCAGCACGGAGATTCTTTTCTCCGCCGCGCCTACAAGTTGGATGTCCAGTCCGCGTTTAAGTTTAATGACTTCCGACATAATTGTTATGATTTTAGCAAACTTTGGCCGGCGCTGCGTCCGCCGCATTTACCGCCCGAAAATCCACCGCAAATTTCGTTTAATTTTCCTGCATAACCAATAAAATCTTTAAATATTTTCGCGCCGTTACGTTAAGGATTTATATATATATGCGTACTTTTGTAACAAATTATCCGGTATGATCCCATATGTCGACATACACAGCCACCACCCCGGGGACGCGGGAACGATCAATGTACGTTCCCTCAGGCTCGGCATGGACGACCCGCTTCCTCCTGCGCCATACGCGGCGGGCATACATCCGTGGGATGCCTGTGCGATTGCCGACCCGTGGCCGGAGTATGAATTCCTGCGCCACGCCGGTATAGCGGCCGTCGGCGAGATAGGGCTCGATTATCTTAAAGGCGCGGACAGGGAGCGGCAGAAAGATGTATTCGCCTCACAACTCGAAATAGCTGCGGAGCGCAGCCTGCCAGTTATCATCCATTGCGTCAGGGCATTCGACGATGTTATGGCAATGCTCGGACGGTACCGTTCCGTCAAGGCTGTTTTCCACGGCTACATCGGGAATACCGAACAAACCGTGCGGTTGATAAATTCCGGTCATTACATATCCTTGGGCGAGACCTCGCTCGGATCGACAAAAACCGTGGCGGCGGCAGGCACTATTCCGCCCGAACGCCTTTTTCTCGAGACCGACGACAGGCCGGTCGCCATAGAGCGTGTTTACCAAACGGCCTCGGCCGCGCTCGGCATACCGCCGGACAGGCTGAAAGAGTCGATATACGACAACTACCTAACATTACTTAAAGGAAAATGAGTTGGCTCGAACGCACCGAATTGCTTCTGGGTGAGCAGAAGACGGAGTTATTGCGCAATTCCCGCGTACTGGTCGTCGGGCTTGGCGGCGTTGGCGCCTATGCCGCCGAGATGATATGCCGCGCCGGCGTCGGTCATATGACCATAGCCGACGCCGACAAGGTGGCCGAAAGCAATATAAACCGACAACTGGCCGCCCTGCATTCCACCATAGGGCAAAGCAAGGCCTCCGTACTCGCCGCGCGCCTGAAAGACATAAACCCTTCGCTGGAACTCTCCGTGGTCGAAATGTATATCAAGGACGAGGCCACCGGAGAGCTTCTCGACAGCGCCCCGTTCGACTACGTGGTCGATGCGATAGATACTCTTTCGCCCAAGGCGAACCTGATAAAGGGGTGTCTCGAACGCAACATGAAAATAGTGAGTTCCATGGGAGCGGGAGCCAAGACCGACCCGACTCTGATCGAGATACGGGACATCTCGAAAACCCACCACTGCCCCCTCGCGCATATGCTGCGCAAAAGGCTCCACAAAATGGGGATCCGTCACGGATTCTACGCGGTATTCTCTCCTGAACCCGTGCGCGAAGGCTCGATGATTATATCGGAGGAGACGAACAAGAAGTCCAACACGGGCACCATATCGTATATGCCCGCCGCCTTCGGGTGCTTCTGCGCATCGGCGGTGATACGCGGACTGCTCGGCGAGGCGATTTGAAACTAAATAGTTTAATTGGAAATTATATTCATCATGGACAACAAAACACAAAAATACAAGGCGCATCCCTGGCACGGGATCAGCCTTGGAGAGAATGCTCCCCAAGAGGTGACGGTCTTCATAGAGATAGTCCCGACCGACACCGTTAAATACGAAGTCGACAAGGAGACCGGCTATCTTTCGATAGATCGGCCGCAGAAGTATTCCAATATAGTTCCGGCGCTCTATGGCTTTCTTCCGCGGACATACAGCCACGCAAAAACAGCCGAACTTACCAACCTGTCGCTCGGCCGCACCGACATCGAAGGCGACATGGACCCTCTCGACGTTATCGTGCTGACCGAAAAGGATGTTACGCACGGCGACATAATCGTCAAGGCGCGCCCCATCGGAGGCCTGCGCCTGCTCGACCACAACCAGGCCGACGACAAGATCATAGCCGTCCTTAAAGACGACGTCATCTACGGTCATTACCGCGACATAAGCGAAATGCCCAAGTCGGTGACCAACCGCCTCGTACACTACTTCACCACCTATAAAAACCTGCCCGGCGACGAAAAGCCCCGCATGATCCTTACCGACATATACGGAGCCGACACCGCCTTCGAGGTGATACGACGGTCGATACAGGATTATGAACAATTGACAGTTGACAATTGAACCAACGGCTTGCCCGTCATCTCTTCGGGCTGTTCGAGTCCCATGAGGGACAGAACCGTGGGAGCGACGTCGGCCAGGACGCCGTTGCGGACTTCAGCCACCCTGTCGGAAACCACGATTATGGGCACCGGATTGAGTGAGTGCGCCGTGTTGGGCGTTCCGTCGGGATTTACGGCATTGTCGGCATTACCGTGGTCGGCTATCAGCACGACCTCGTATCCGTTGGCTTTCGCCGCCTCTATAACCTCGCGCGCGCACTCGTCGACGGCCTTCACCGCCTTGACTATCGCGTCGTATACCCCCGTATGCCCCACCATGTCGCCATTGGCGAAGTTGAGGGTGATAAAGTCGAACTTACGGGTGTTCAATGCCTTTACGAGCGCATCCTTAACTTCATAGGCACTCATTTCGGGCTTAAGGTCGTAGGTGGCCACCTTGGGCGACGGGATCAGGATGCGTTCCTCGCCCGGGAATTTTTCCTCGCGGCCGCCATTCAGGAAGAACGTTACATGAGCGTACTTCTCCGTCTCGGCTATGCGCAGTTGGCTCAATCCCCTGCTTGCCACGTACTCCCCTATCGTATTATGCACGTTATCCTTGTCGAAGAGAATGTGCAGCCCCTTGAATGTGGCGTCGTAGGGTGTCATCGTGCAATAGTAGAGCGGTATGGTATGCATCCCTTCGGCAGGCATATCCTCCTGTGTGAGTACCATGGTAAGCTCCCGCGCGCGGTCGTTGCGGTAGTTGAAGAAGATCACCATATCGTCCGGGCGAATAGTTGCCAAAGGTCGATCGTCCGAATCGACCGCCACTATCGGTTTGATGAACTCGTCGGTCACTCCCGCGTCGTAGGATTCGATGACCGAACCGACCACATCGGTGGACTTCCCGCCCGTACCGTGTACCAACAGGTCGTAAGCGATCTTGATGCGTTCCCAGCGCTTGTCCCTGTCCATTGCGTAATAACGGCCTATGACCGACGCTATCTTAACATTCGTGCGGGCAATATGCTCCTGCAGTTTCACCAGGTAGCCCCTTCCACCCATCGGGTCGGTATCGCGGCCATCCATAAAGCAGTGTACGAAGCACTTCTCTATGCCGTAAGCTTCCGATATGTCGCACAGTTTGAAAAGATGCTCCAGCGAACTGTGTACGCCTCCGTCCGACACGAGCCCCATGAAATGCACCTGTACTCCCGACTTTTTGGCATACTCGAACGCCGCCACGATCTCAGGATTCTGCATAATGGAGTTATCGCGTGAGGCGCGGTTTATCTTCACCAGATCCTGATATACCACTCTTCCTGCGCCTATGTTGAGGTGGCCTACTTCCGAATTGCCCATCTGACCGTCGGGAAGCCCCACATTCTCGCCATCGGTGCGGAGCTGCGCGTGGGGATAGCGCTCCGAAAGGGAGTTTATATATTCGGGGCGGGCGGTGTAAACCACGTCGCCTTTGGAGTGGTTGCCTATGCCCCACCCGTCGAGTATCATCAGTAGTACTTTCTTATTTTTCATGAACCCTTATTTATCAACTTTCTCACAAATCATTTTCCGCGCCGTTTCCATTGCGGCGTGGAGCCCTTCGGGGCGTTTGCCGCCCGCCGTGGCGAAGAAAGGCTGTCCGCCGCCGCCGCCGTCTATCTCTTTGGCCGCCGCGCGCACCACTTCCGAAGCGTTCACACCCTTTGCAACGACATCGTCGCCGAGTATTACCGCCAGGCTCACCTTGTCGCCACTGTTGACACCCAGCACAAGCGCCAGATTGCCCATACGCGCCCTGACCGCGAAAGCCACATCGCGCAGATATTCGGGAGCGAAACCGACCTCTTTGACCACTATCAACGGCTGGCCGCCATCCGTGCCCAAGCCCGATATAACGGTATCGACAAAGGCTTTGATCTTCTCCCTTACCATCTCTTCGATCTTCTGGCGCAGTTCGCCGTTGTCCTCGAACATCTTCCGCACGGCCTGCGTCACCGACGGACTGTTGACTATCTGCTGTATACCATGAAGGGTATCCTGCAAAACATATACCATATCTTCCGCCCGGGCGCCCGTCACGGCCTCTATGCGCCTGACACCCGCCGATATTGCGCTCTCGGAAACGATACGGAAATACCCGATGTTGCCCGTGGCCGCGGCATGGGTGCCGCCGCAAAGTTCCACCGAGGAACCGAAACGCACGGTGCGCACCACGTCGCCGTACTTCTCGCCGAAGAGCATCATCGCACCGCTTTCGCGCGCCTCGTCTATCGGACAGGCGCGATTCTCGTCGAGAGGATAATTTGCGCGTATGTTGGCGTTCACCAACCTTTCGACCTCTTTCAACTCGGCTGGCTCCACCTTCTGAAAATGGGAAAAGTCGAACCGCAGATAATCGGGGTTGACCAAAGAACCTTTTTGCTCCACGTGAGTGCCGAGTACCGTCCTCAATGCCTCGTGTAAGAGGTGTGTGGCGGTGTGATTGTTAGCCGAGGCATCGCGCTTCTTCTTATCGACCACGGCGACGAAACCGGCCGATGGATCTTCCGGCAGCCTTTCGGATATATGCACTGTAAGGTTGTTGTCCTTCAGGGTATCGACTATTGCTATGCGCTCGTGGGTATTCTCTATGTAGCCGCTGTCGCCGGCCTGTCCGCCCGAATTGCCGTAGAACGGCGTTCGGTCGAAGACCAATTGATAGAATGTCCTGTTCTTGGCCGTCACGCGGCGGAACTTGGCGATCTTCACGTCGACGGTAAGGGTATCGTAGCCCACGAATTCGCTGTCCTTCACGGGGTACAGCTCCACCCAGTCGTCGGTATCCATGGCGGCCGCATTGCGCGAACGCTCCTTCTGCGCCTGCAGTTCCTTCTCAAATCCGGCCAGATCGACCGTCATGCCGTTCTCCCTCGATATAAGCTCGGTAAGGTCGATTGGAAATCCGTAAGTGTCGTAAAGCAGGAAGGCATCCCTGCCGCCGATCTCCGTGGCGCCCTCCGTGCGCGAGCGTTTGATTATGCCGTCGAGCAGGTTTATACCCGTCGAGAGCGTGCGCAGGAACGATACCTCCTCTTCGTAGATCACTTTCTCTATCAGTTCCTTCTGGCCTGCAAGTTCGGGATACTGCCCGCCCATATTACCGGCCAGCACATCCACCAACTTGAAGATGAACGGGTCGGCAAAGCCCAGATATGTATAGCCGTACCGCACTGCGCGGCGAAGTATGCGACGTATGACATAACCGGCCTTGACATTGGACGGAAGCTGTCCGTCGGCTATCGAGAACGATATAGCCCTCAGATGGTCGGCCACTACCCTCATGGCGACGTCGGCCTTCGGGTCTTCGCCGTATTTCCTGCCTGCAAGGGATGCTATACGCCCGATAATGGGCTGGAAAACATCCGTGTCGTAGTTGCTGCGCTTGCCCTGCATGATCATGCAAAGCCTTTCGAAGCCCATACCGGTGTCGATATGTTTCGCAGCCAGGGGTTCGAGCGAACCGTTAGCCTTGCGGTTGTACTGCATGAATACCAGGTTCCATATCTCTATCACCTCCGGATGACCCTCGTTGACCATGTCGCGCCCCGGTACGGCCTTGCGTTCCTCTTCGCTGCGGAGGTCGAAATGTATCTCGCTGCACGGGCCGCAAGGACCTGTGTCGCCCATCTCCCAGAAGTTATCTTTCTTATTACCTTTCAGTATATTGCTTTCGGGCAGTAACGCTTTCCAATAACCGTAAGCCTCGCTGTCGAACTCCACGCCGTCTTCGGGGCTGCCCTCGAATACCGTCACGTAGAATTGACCTTCGGGCAGTTTGTACACCTTTGTCAGTAATTCCCACGCCCACTCTATCGCCTCTTTCTTGAAGTAGTCGCCGAAAGACCAGTTGCCCAGCATCTCGAACATGGTGTGGTGGTATGTGTCGTGCCCCACTTCGTCGAGGTCGTTATGTTTGCCCGACACGCGAAGGCACTTCTGAGAGTCGGCCACGCGCTTCGCTTTAGGCTCGCTGTTGCCGAGGAACAGGTCCTTGAACTGGTTCATACCCGCATTGGTGAACATCAGTGTGGGATCGTTCTTCACGACCATTGGCGCCGAAGGCACGATAACATGACTTTTTTCGCGGAAAAAATCGAGAAAAGTGCTTCTAATTTTGTTCGAATCCATATCTTTAAAGTCTTTATATAATTCGGAAGGAATTTAGGTTGTAAAATTACTCAAAATACTCTAATTTTGTCTATTCTATGGTAGAGATTTCGCGCTATGGCCGCAAAAGAATATAAATTCAATCCCGAAACCCTGATTTACGAAAAGGTACGAGAACCTCTCCGGCTCCGCATTTACCGTTTCGTTCGCAAGGCTCTGATCGCGTTCATAGTGGTGTGCATACTGAATCTCGTACTTTCGTCGGTCGCCGACACGCCCAAGATGAAACGCATAGACAGGCGACACGACGAACTGCTGCTCAAGTACCGTATACTAAACGACAGGATCGATGTCGCCGATAAGAAGCTGGCCGTACTCAGGGAGCGAGACGACCATGTTTACCGTTCGCTGTTAGGCGAACAACAGTTCGAGATCACGGGCGCCGGTACTCCTTTTCCTGAAAACCGCTACGTCTGGCTCGAAGGCGACCTCTACACTCCGCTGCTGACGGGTACGTGGCGAAAGCTGGACGCCGTGACGCGCGCGCTCTACCGCCAATCACTCTCGCTCGACCAATTGCAGGCTTTGGCGCTCGACAAGGAGGAGATGGCCACCGCCGTACCTGCGACATGGCCCATAGATATGCGCAACATGACCAGTATCGACCACTACGGCCGCAGGTTCCATCCCATATACAAGCGATATATCATGCATCAGGGTATAGACCTCGGCGACAAGCCCGGCGACGCGGTCTACGCTACGGGCAACGGCGTGGTGAAGGATACTGACCTCGGAATGCGGCGCAGAGGTTACGGCCGCCAGATACTCATAGACCACGGTTTCGGCTACCGGACGCGCTACGCCCACCTCACCTCGATAGATGTGGTCGAAGGGCAGCAGATAAAGCGCGGCGAACAGATAGGCACGGTCGGAAACACGGGAGGTTCCACGGGGCCGCACCTGCATTACGAAGTCATATATATGGGGAAACCGGTCGATCCTATCAATTATCTCAAACGCGACATGGACGAGGCCGAATTCGAACGCATAATCGAAGAGGCCAACACCACTACGTTTGAAACGGAGTTTCAAATTGACAATTAGTTGGTTGCAATGAAGAACAAGAGAATATACCCGCCGCTGGACAACCGGCGCACACGATTTCGCAGGCGTCTGGGCAGAATAACCGTGAACATTATGGTGTTTATCGGGCTGGGTGTGCTTTACTATGTCGTATTCTCCCTTTTCTTCGACACCCCGGCCGAACACCGCATGAAGAGGCACGACGAAAAGCTGCGTATGGAATACAACGCACTCAATGAACGGCTGGACGAAATAGAGACGGTGCTGGATAATGTGGCCGAACGCGACAGGAATGTATTCAACATACTTTTCGAGTCGGAACCTTACGAGTACGAGCCCGCGTATGGTTCCGGCCTTGCCGCGCTCGACGAACTTATTTCCAAGACCAACAACCAACTCTACGATGCATACTCCGAAAAATCAGCCTCGGCCGAATGGAATATGCGGCGTATGGAAGAGTTGTATCTCGACCTCTGCCGAACCATGTCGGAACGCGGCGCGGAAATTAACAATATTCCCGCCATACAGCCTGTCATAAATAAAGAGCTCACCCTGCTCACGGCCTCGTTCGGCAAAAGGATACACCCTTTCTATAAAGGTCTCACCCAGCACAACGGGGTCGATTTTACCGTACCGGAAGGGTCGCGCGTGTTCGCCACCGCCGACGGACGGGTTAAGGAGACCAGCAAAAGGACGTCTTCGTCGGGCATTACTGTGGTCATCGACCACGGCAACGGATACGAAACCCACTACAACCATCTGAACAGCGTCAACGTCAACCGCGGGCAAAGTGTCAGGCGTGGCGATATAATCGCCCTCACGGGCAACACCGGACTGTCGCTGCTGCCACATCTCCATTACGAGGTACATCACAGAGGCACCCCGGTCGATCCTGTGCATTATTTCTTCATGGAACTCTCCCCGTACGATTACCGGCGCATGATAAAAATAGCTCAAAGCGGAATGCAATCGTTCGATTAACCCGTGATACGTTCTATTGCTTCGGCACCTTACCCTTTTTGCACTCCTTCGCCAGCGGACATCCACGGCAACAGCTACGGGAATCCCTGCGGAATACCGCGCGCAACAGCCTGCAGGCAAGCAAGACCAGAAGCAGCGCCCCTATTATATAAACTATCGTCAGTTGCGTCATGATAATATTACTTCGTACAGATCAAATCTATATGAATAACAGTGCCACGCGATACACGATGAAAGCCAAAACCCACGCCAGAAGTGTATTATAGACGAACGAGAATGCAGCCCACCTGATTCCGGCCTCCTGTTTTATGGCAACGAGGGTTGCAAAGCACGGGAAGTAGAGCAGCACGAGCACGAGGAAAGCCAGGGCGGACGCCTTATCGAAATCGGGCTTCCCCGTGGCGGGATTAACCTCCGTAAGCTTATGCGGCAGAGCGGTTTCGTCTATAGCCTGGTCCCCGGAGTCGGCATACAGTACGCCGAGTGTACTGACCGTAAGTTCTTTGGCTACGGTGCCGCCGAGCAGGGCTACACTCGCCTTCCAGTCGAGACCCATCGGGCGAACGACGGGTTCACAGAATTTCCCGACCAGTCCTATATATGAGTTTTCCTGCTGAAGACTTCGATCTTCCTGACGCGGGAAGTAGCTCAGGAACCACACGCACACCGACGCCACGAGTATGAGGCCTCCCATTTTGCGCAGGTAGAGAACGGCTTTCTCCCACATATGCCTTATGGTACTCTTTGCCGTGGGCACCCTGTATGGCGGCAGTTCCATTACGAACGGTGTGTCGTCCTTCTTGAAGACCGACTTGCGCAACAGTTTGGCCGTAAATACGGCGGCCGCGATCCCAAGCAGATAGAGCCCGAAGAGCACTCCCCCCGCATGATCCGGGAAGAAGGTGCCGGCGATCAATATGAATACCGGAAGCCTCGCGCTGCACGACATGAACGGGTTGATAAGTATGGTTATTATACGGCTGCTACGGCTCTCTATCGTCCGCGTGGACATTATCGCGGGAACGTTGCACCCGAAACCCATGATGAGCGGAATGAACGATTTGCCGTGCAGTCCGATCCTGTGCATCACCCTGTCCATGATGAAAGCGGCGCGTGCCATATAGCCCGAATCCTCCATGAACGAAATGAAGAGATAGAGTATCAATATATTGGGCAGGAATACCAACACCCCTCCCACTCCGCCTATGATACCGTCGGCAATGAGGTCTTTAAGGGCGCCGTCAGCCATCGCGCCGTTTATCCAGCCGCCGAGAGCGGATACACCCGACTCTATCCAGTCCATGGGATAGGCGCCGAGCGAAAATGTCGCCTCGAACATTACCCACATAAAAAGGAAGAATATCGGAAAACCCCAAAATTTATGGGTCACGATGGAATCTATGAGGTTGGTCGTCCTCTCCCTTTCCCTGGTGCCGGGGGAGTATGTCTCTTTCAGCGCCCCGGCTATGAACCCGTACTTTTCGTTGGCGACCGCCGTTTCGATATCCTCGCCCAGATCTTTTTCGATGCGGGCGACTTCCTCATCGCGCAGTCCGGACAATACGTGATACTCCGGACGCCCGGCGAGGAACTGTTCTATCTCCCTGTCGCGTTCGAGCATTTTGAGGGATATGTAGCGGAAAGTATGATGGTCGGCAATGGCGCTGTCTTTGCGCAGTTCGGCCGAAAGCGCCGATATGCCCGTTTCTATGGCGGGACCATGATTTATATGTATGTGTCGCGATATACCCTCCTCGCCTTCGTAAACCGCAATAACCTTGTCGAACAGCGCACCAAGGCCTCTCCCGTTCTTCGATACCGTCGGCACCATCGGCACTCCCAACAACCTGCCCAACAGTTCGTAATCGAGTCCCGCGCCCGCCTCTTCCAACTCGTCGTACATATTGAGAGCAACCACCATGGGAAGGTTCATGTCGATCAGTTCGGTGGTAAGGTATAGGTTGCGCTCCAAATTTGAGGCCGCCACCACGTTGATTATCACGTCGGGAGTCTTCTCCACCATATGGCGCCTCACGTAAACCTCCTCCGGCGACCATGCCGAAAGGGCGTAAGTACCCGGCAGGTCGTATATGTCGAATTCGTAGCCCCGGTGACGCATACGGCCATGCTTGGCATCGACCGTCACGCCGCCGTAGTTGCCCACGTGTTCGCGGCCGCCCGACGCCTCGTTAAACAGCGAGGTCTTGCCGCAGTTGGGATTGCCCACGAGGGCTACGTTTATCTTTTTCTTGGTTTTGGAGATATAATTGTCTATTGCCCGGGGAGTATTGGAGCCGTGCGATTTTTTACCGCCCGCAAGCTGTTGCTCGGCCTCTTCGCGAGTGACTACCTCTATCATAGCCGCTTCGCTCCGTCGCAGCGACACCTCGTACTCCATGACCTTGTATTTAATGGGATCTTTGAGCGGGGCGTTCAGCAGCACGGTCACATCCTGGCCGCGCACGAATCCCATCTCCATTATGCGCCTGCGGAATCCTCCGTGGCCCAATACTTTTATGATCACACCGCTTTGTCCGGTTCTCAAGTCAGAAAGACGCATGACGATTTTCCTTTATGTCGTTTAAATAGCTCAGGTCGCAAATTTCAAACGACCTCTTAACCGCTGCAAAGGTACGAACAACAACGGCTTCGGGAAATCACTACTATTAGGTATTTTTTCAGTTGACAATTGATAATTATTTCTCATCAATCAATTATTAATTCGCACCACGTCTGCATATTGTATTGAAATCGCAGTAATTGCAGGTGAGTGTCTCCCTGCATTGGGAGAATGGGACGGACTGATCGAACAGTTCCGTCAGTCTGGCATTGAGCAATTCTTCGAGGTCTTCCCTGTAATCCGAATAACGTTCGACCTCTCCCTCGGTCTTATGATTCGGCATGGGGGAATAGTCCTCCGCGTTCATCACGCGGACATAGTAGAGCGCCGGACATACGCCGCTGCCCGGCAATTCGCCGCGTTCCTGCATTCCGGCGGCCATAAGCGAATATAGGAAAGTTTGCAGCACGGCGCCGTTGCGTCCCCCCGCTTCGTCGCCGAGCAACTCCGCAAAGCCGGCGAAATCGCGGTGCGGCGAGCCGGTCTTGTAGTCGATAATCCGTATCGTTCCGCCGGGCAACATATCTATACGGTCGGCATTGCCGCGGAACCGTATAATGCGCAGGGAGCGGCCGAGCTCGCCGAACACAAAACCGCTTTCGAGTTCCCTTTCGAGTGCAATAATGGTGAAATTGCCCTGACGGGCATCGAACGGAAGGATGTTATTGTCGATATACTTGCGCACGATATCGCGAACGAGCAGCGTATTGCCTTCGTATTCGGCATCGGGCACATCCTCACCGTTGAAATACACCTCGCGCAGGGCATCGTCCACAGCCCTGCCTACCACGGCGGAACCGATCAGCTTCGCTATCTCCCCGCCCGGCGACGGGATACCCAGAAGCGGCCTGTAAAGCAGTTCCATCGCCTTGTGGAGTATAGACCCGAACATGGGGGCGTCGATCTCGCCGGGAACTTCATCTTCGGCCTTAAGGCGCGCTATCGAACGGAAATAGAATTTAAGGGGACAATCCAGATAGGCGTTGAAGGCCGAGGGCGACATGGCCGCACCCCCGATCCCGCCCGTATAACGCAGCAAGCTTTCCATGACCTCCGGCGTTTTGGCGACCTCTATCGTCCCGGCAACAGCCATGGAAACGTCGAGACCTATATTTTTCTTCGCCACCTTATGTTCCGATTCGTACTCCAACTGATATATGTAGCGGCTCGGTTCTCCGGTGCTCTCCTCGTCGGCAGCCGAGGAATAGGCCATGTCCACCTTTCCCGCCCTTTGCAGCAGGCGGTAGAAATAGTAGGCATAGACGCCATCGTGGTGTTGTGGCGTGGGCAGGCCGTATGCGAAACGCAGGTTGTAGGGTATGAACGAGGAGGAGGCCGACGGATTGCCGGGGAAATTGTCGTCGTTCATAGAAAGGATCAGCACATTCTCGAAATCGAGGTTGCGAGTCTCGAGTATACCCATTACCTGAAGCCCTTTGAGCGGTTCGCCGCTGTACGGTACGCGCACATTTTGCAGCATCCTTCGCGCCAGTGACGAGGCGACCCTCAGACTCAGATCGACCCCGCAGTCCCTTAGCGAATTGGCCAGACGGCGCATGGTTTCGACGATCTGTCCGAGGAATTCCCTTTGCAACACGTCGCCCGCATGGGTGTGCCCTGTGGTTTCGGTATTGTCCGCACTCACGCTGCCCGTTTTATCCTGCAACTCCACACTCGAAAGTATGTCGATGACATACTCGATAAGCCCCGCACAACCTGTCTGCGTAGTGAATATCCTTGCGAGCACCGGTATGGCTTCGAACGCCGACGCCTTCACATACACGCGCGAGGAGGCAACGATCTCCGCACGGATGGCTTCGGCCTGCTCCCCTGCGGCCGCCATGACGAACGGGTGCGAAAGGAGTCCTGTCACGTCGCTGTGGTAGAAAACCGTCTCCCCGCCCCTCTCGCGGCGGTTGTTCTGCAGTTTGAGCAGCCTCTCCGTAAAGCTGTACGCGAGGCTCTGGCGGAGCGGATAGCCCATCGTTACGTTTATGTCGCGCACGCTTTCGGGAATGGAGTACAGGAGGGGAACGAGCAGTTCCTCGTCGGTGAGGACTATGGCCGTCTCCTTACCCACCGTGCCCTGCCGCGATTCGACCTCCCTGATAAACTCCGCCGCATATTTGCACTGCATGGAATCTGATGCAAGGGCTACTGCCGTGATATTCTTTGGTTTCGTAAAATTGGAGGTATCGTTGCGGAAGTATTCCGGCTGCGGGTATCTCTTAATATTGTCGCGCAGGAAAAGTCCTGCCTCCTGCCGCCCGTCCGCGACATAATAGTCGTCGTGATCCCAGAAGAATCCCGCATCGCGATCATCGCGGAGAGCGTCGAAAAGTATCTTCTCGCACTCCGAGAGTGCATTGAAACCAACTATCGCATAGGCGCCCGCCGGAATGACGGCACGGTCGCTCCGTATCTTTTCGGCCGCCGCGCGGTGTATCATTCCCGTATAACCCACCCCCTGCTCCGAAAGAGCGCGGCGAAAGGCGTGATATACCTGCGCCAGCGTATTCCATACGGCCACGAAACGATCCTGCTCATCCGAACGGCTGTCGGGATTGCCGAAAGCCGCCCGGAACCGCGCTATGGCCGCCCGCTGCTCGTCGTTCAGGTAGTCGAGAGAGTCGCCTATGGCTTTCAGGTCGCGAATGTTGCCGAACAGCGTGTCGGCGTCGATCATATACTTGTCTATCTGGTCGAAGTCGCCGAGCAGCATCTCGCCCCAGAAGTAGAAACGGTCGAAATCCTCGTCGTGGAACTGCTGCCACACCTTGTATAGTTCCACTATGGCGCGTGTGCGGTCTATCGTGCCGATCCCCGCGATGAGCCCCATAAGGTCGTCGATGGATGTGTAAGCAGGCTGCCACACGGGAACCTCTATCTCCCGCGCCAGCTCTTCCATAAAGAATAACCTCGACCTCATGTTGGGCAACACGATGCCCAGCGACGAAATATCGCCGCCGTAGCGCCTGTAAAGGCTCCGCGCCACGTTACCGAGAAATGTTTCCATTGGATAGTAAAATATGCGCAAGTTAATCATAACTAATAATTCATAACTCATAATTCATATTTTTTTTCTACTTTTACAGTATGGGGAAAGTCAAAATAGTAAGCGCATCGGCCGGATCGGGAAAAACGTATAATCTTGCCTACGAGTATGTTCGCAACGTAATACGCGAGCCGGAACTATACCGCCACATCCTAGCCGTGACCTTCACCAACAAGGCTACCGAGGAGATGAAACAGCGCATTCTATCCAAGATCGACGCCCTGGCCACCGGAAAAGAGCGGGAGTTCCTCGCCGACCTGCGGCGCGACCTGCCTGTAAGCGACGAAGAGATACGGCGGCGCGCGGAAGTGGTCAGGAGCAATATCCTGCACGACTATAACCGGTTCTCAATACTCACCATAGACAAATTCTTCCAGCGCGTCATCCGTTCGTTCATCAAGGAACTCGGCATAGAGGCCAATTTCGCCCTCGAACTTCCGGTGGATACCCTGCTCAGCAAGGCCGCCGACCGCGTTATCGACGACATATCGACCGACGAGGCTCTGCGACAATGGATAACCGCCTTTGTAAGCGAACGCATAGACGAGGGCAAGCAGTGGAATATCCGCGGTGAAATAATGTCGCTGGGCAGGGAGATATTCACCGAAGCCTACAAGAAAGGCCTTTCGTCGGCCAGATCGAAAGAAGCGCTCGAAGGCGTAATCAAAAAGGCGGCCGCCGATGCGAAAAAGGCGGAAAAAGACATGGTCGCAGCCGCCAATGCCATACTCAATATACTTACTGACAACTCGCTGGAAATATCCGACATAAGCGGAGGCAGCCGCGGCGTGATGAGCTACATAGCAAAAGTCGCCGGCGGCGAGATAATATCGTGTTCGGAGGCCAAAAGTGTGGCTTCGACATTGGAGACGGGAAAATGGTACGCAGCCTCGTCGCGCAAAAAAGATGTCGTGGCTCCGTTGGTGCCTGAACTGCATAAGCAATTGGAACGCATATACTCGTGCGACCATACGATAACGAGCGCGGGTATACTGCGCGAGAATTACCGTAATTTCGCCCTGCTGACCGACCTTCAGCAAAAGATCGCCGACATTGCCCGCGAGGAGAACCTGCTCCATATCTCGGAGATAAACTCGCTGCTTTCGAAACTGATATCGGACAACGACACGCCTTTCATATTCGAAAAAACAGGCAACTACCTGTCGCATTTTATGATAGACGAGTTTCAGGACACTTCGCTCATGCAGTGGGAGAACTTCATTCCGCTGCTCCGGAACGCCGTTTCCCAGACCACCGGAACTCCGGTGCTGCTGGTCGGCGACGTAAAGCAGTCCATATACCGTTGGCGCGGCGGCGACTGGACGATACTTGCCGGGAAAGCGGCCGGAGAGTTCGACGAAACGGAGACCAGACCACTTCAGGATAATTACCGCAGCCGGAAGATGATAGTAGAGTTCAACAACGCCATTGTCGGTCGGCTGACCGGCGATGACAACCTCAGCGTAAATGCAGAACTCGACCGGGCGCTGGCCTCGGACAGGATACCCCGCGAACTCAAGGAAAAATTCACCGACGCCATCGCACGCGCTTACTCCGATTTCGAGCAGACGCCGGCCGAAGGCAGCGACGGGGGCTACGCGACGGTGACATGGTACGAAAGGAACGATGAGGGGAAATTCGTTGCACCCGTAATAGAGCTTGTCGAACAGGCGCAGAGGCGTGGTTACGCCCCCCGCGACATAGCCATACTCGTAAGGGAAAAGCGCGAAGGCCGCGACATTGCCGCGATGCTGCTCCGACACAAGAGCGCCAACCCGGACTCACCTTATTCCTACGACGTTATAACACAGGATGCGCTGGTGATAGATTCCGCCCCCATAAGCGGTTTCATAACCGCCTGCCTGCGGCTTTCGGTCGACCCCGGCGACGACATAAACCGCGCGACATACAACCGTTACCTCGGAAAAGGATTTCGCGACGTGTTGACGGATGCGGAGCGCGATTTTATGGCGCGCATCAGGCTGAAGTCGCCGCAGGAGGCCTTCGAAGATATTGTGATACGCGAGACGGCCTACTTGCAGGCGGTTCACGAGGAGATAATCTCGTTCATGTCGTCCAACATATCCGATATTCCGCTCTTTCTGGAGTGGTGGCAGGCGACGGGCAGCCTCAAGTCGATAGCCATGCCCGCGACGGTCGATGCCATTTCGATAGACACCATACACCGCTCCAAGGGACTCGGCTACAAGGTCGTCATCATTCCCTGCGCCGACTGGCGCATGACGACCAAAACAGGCTCCGTAATGTGGTCGGAACCCTCGGAACGCAAACCCGACATAGGCTCCTATCCGGTACGCTACCGCAAGGAGATGGCCAACTCCATGTTCGCAGAGGAATACTACACGGAGTACGTCATGGCGCACATCGACAATCTGAACCTCTTCTACGTGGCCGTAACGAGAGCCAAAGAGGAACTCCACATAATGATCCCCAAGACCAAAACGCCCTCCGCCGGAAAAATATCGTCGCTCATCACGGGAGCGATAGACACCTCCGGTACGGAAGCGTGCCTGGCCGGGCTTGCCGGACGCATATCCGCCGAAGGAATATACACAACCGCCAAATTCGGCACGCCGGCGTCCAAACAAGCGGCAGGCGGCGCGAACGGAGCCGACAGGGTAAAAACCCTCCCCTTCGACAGTGTCGACCCGGGCGGCCGTGTAGCCATAAAGCTGAGCGCCGGGCGCTATATGGACGACGGGATCGCCGACGACCGCCTGACGCCCAGAAATTACGGCGTACTCATGCACAAGGTATTCGAGCAGGCGGCCGGACTTGCCGATGTCGAGAAGAACATCGCAGCCATGCGCACCGGCGGCTCCATATCGGAGGAGGAGGCCGCGGCGATAAGACTTAAAATCGCGGCCGCATTTGAGAATCCGACGGTAAAGGATTGGTTCGACGGCGATTGGGACGCAGTACGCAACGAGAACGACATCATAGTCCCGGCGGGCGAAACATACCGCCCCGACAGGGTGATGATAAAAGGCGCCACAGCCGTGGTGGTCGATTACAAATTCGGCACGACGGAAAACCCGAAATACGCCGCCCAACTCCGCAACTACATGGCGCTCCTCGCGCAGATGGGCTACACCGATGTGGCAGGGTATATATGGTATGTGATGCTCGATAAAATTGAAAATGGAAAATCGAAAATGGAAAATTGAGAACAGTGAAAACTATATTTAAACTGACTTTTACAGACACGGCCTCAGCCCATTTTCCATTTTCAATTTTCAATTTTCCATTTTTTTATTACATTTGTGGTCGTTCGTTGGAAAACTCATTTTACAAAATACTAATAACTAAAATTTAATTTATGTTTAAAAATCAACCCAAAGGACTGATCGGGGCTGCTTTATCGAACATGGGAGAACGCTTCGGCTTCTACATCATGATGGCGATACTCACCCTGTTCATTTCGTCGAAATTCGGTCTGTCGGAAGTTAACGCGGGCTATGTTTATTCGGCGTTTTATGCTTCTATTTATCTTTTGGCACTTGTGGGCGGTATTATTGCCGACAGGACTAAAAAATACAAGAGCATAATTTTTATTGGCCTTATCCTCATGGCTGTCGGCTATCTGATCATAGCCATTCCAACACCTACGCCCGTTCCCAACAAAGCGTTGTACCTCGCCATCACTTGTGCGGGTCTTCTGGTGATAGCTTTCGGTAACGGACTTTTCAAGGGTAACCTGCAGGCCGTGGTCGGACAGATGTACGACAATCCGCAGTATTCCTCGAAAAGGGAATCGGGGTTCCAGATTTTTTATATGTTCATCAATATCGGCGGCTTCTTCGCACCGTTCATCGCTATCGGCGTGAGGAATTGGTGGCTGCAATCGCATAATTTCGACTACAACGGCTCCCTGCCCGAACTCTGCCACGAATATATCAACCAGGGCAGCGGTATGGCGGCCGAACGTATGGAAACCCTTATGACCTACGCCAACGATGCATCGCTCAGCGGCCCGGTAAGCAACATATCGGAATTCGTACAGCAATATCTCAGCGTATTCAACGAAGGCTTCCAGTATGCATTCGCGGCTGCTATCGTGGCCATGGTCATCTCGATGGTCATCTTCGCCGCCAAGAGGAAACAGCTGCCCGATCCGGGTAAGAAGGTTGTCAAGGCTGAAAGCAGCGTTAAGGTTGCGAAAGAAGAGATTACAATGAGCGCCAACGAGATCAGGCAGCGTATCTACGCTCTTTTCGCAGTGTTCGGAGTCGTCATATTCTTCTGGCTCGCGTTCCACCAGAACGGCTATTCGCTCTCATATTTTGCGAGAGACTACATAGACCTGAGCGTTATTAATATAGACCTCGGATTCACGGCCATAAAGGGCGCCGAGATATTCCAGAGCGTCAACCCGTTCTTCGTCGTTGCGCTTACGCCTCTCGTGATGTGGCTGTTCGGCTCGATGAAGAAGAGGGGCAAAGAGGTATCGACACCCAAGAAGATAGCTATCGGTATGGGTATCGCCTGCCTCGCTTACGTATTCCTTATGGCAATGTCGGCCGCCCTTCCCGCAAAGGAAGCTCTTGCAACAATGCGCCCGGAAGCACTCGAAGCAATGAAGCTGACCCCGTGGGTGATGATAGGCCTCTACTTCATACTCACCGTTGCGGAGCTGTTCATCTCCCCGCTCGGACTTGCGTTCGTATCCAAAGTAGCTCCTCCGCACATGCAGGGGCTTATGCAGGGTTGCTGGCTCGCCGCTACGGCCGTGGGTAACGCACTGCTCTTTGTCGGCGGCATACTCTATACGCATGTTCCGCTTTGGGCTTGCTGGCTGGTATTCGTTGCCGCCACGGGCTTGTCGATGATAGTGATGCTCGCCATGGTCAAATGGCTCGAAAGAGTTGCCAAATAAATTTTACATACTGTTTCAAACTGCCCCGGTATTTTGCCGGGGCTTTTTTTTCCGTATCTTTGATGCTTATATGATCAGACTTACTTTTCTCGGTACGGGGACATCGCAGGGGGTGCCCATGATAGGTTGCACTTGTGAGGTGTGCCGTTCGGGCGACAGGCGCGACATGCGGCTCCGTGCGTCTGTGATGGTCGAGCACTTTCCCGACGGCGCCGGCGTTGCAGAGGCTTCTACGGCAGGCGATCCGGCGGGGGACTGTACGCGGGTTATTATCGACGCGGGGCCCGACTTCAGGTATCAGATGCTGCGGGAGCATGTCATGAGTATCGACGCCATACTGCTGACCCACGAGCATAAAGACCATATTGCAGGAATAGATGACATAAGGGCGTTCAACTACTTCGAGGACAAGGCGATGCCGATATACGCCACGGAGCGGACGGGCGCGGTGGTGCGCAAGGATTTCGATTACGCCTTTGCCGAGCACCGCTATCCGGGGGCGCCGGAGATAGACCTGCGCACGATAGAGACGGGGCGCGCCTTCACCGTGGGGAGCATGGAGATACTGCCCATTGCAGGGATGCACTACCACCTGCCCGTTACGGGCTACCGCATAGGCGGGCTCGCCTACCTGACCGACTTCAACGCCATAACCGACTCTGAGATAGCAAAGCTCAAGGGCGTGGAAGTGCTTGTGGTAAACGCGCTAAGGTACGAAAAGCACATCTCGCACTTCTCCGTCCCCGAAGCCATAGAGGTCTGCCGCCGCGTGGGCGCAAAACACTCCTGCCTGACCCACATGTCGCACCAGACAGGCCTTTACGAGCAGGTACGCCATGAGCTTCCGGAGGGGATTTTCTTTGCTTATGACGGAATGAGGATTGAATTTTGAGTTATGAGTTATGAATTTAGGTGCGGCTGCACCGCAAGATTATTAATTAATATACGTGCGAAGCACGCCACCACTCATAACTCATAACTCATAACTCATAACTCACAACTCATAATTACAATTAACAACTTGACCATGAGCAGCATACTATTAATAACACCCCCCTTCCTGCAACCGAATACGTCCTATCCGGCCACTTTTTGCAAAAAGGCGCGGTTCGAGCCCTATATGAATAGCGCCCAGATGGTTATGAGCAGTACGCCGGCGATGAATACCCAGGCGTATCGTTGTACCTGGCCGGATTGGAGTTGTC
>QMCE01000472.1_pt1 | contig 59918 bp, 58 predicted proteins | sample 1821851 | NCBI WGS metagenome assembly QMCE01 (sample SAMN09453174, study PRJNA476694) | Termite gut metagenome, whole genome shotgun sequencing project. | isolation source: worker | host: Odontotermes sp. | place: South Africa:Pretoria | collected 2016-01-28
GGCCGCCCGCAAGGTGTTTTGCCTTGCGGGCGGCCGCTTTTACTCGGTCACTTCAGGTCATACAGCTTCTTTTTCAGCTTTTGCAGTATTCTGCGCTTGCGGTCGTTGATGGTTTTTTGCGGTATGCCGGTTTCCGCCGAGAGAGCGCGCTCACTCTTCTCGTTCCAAAAAATCTCTACCAGAATGCTGAATTCCTCCTCCGGCAGCTCACGCAGCACGTCGTACAGCCGCTGGCGCGTCAGGTGCGCAATCACCTCGTTCACCACATCGTCCATTCCGGTGGCCGGGGCGGCCCCGGCCAAATCCAGCCGGTCATACGAATCCTCCTTGCTGGGCAGAAGCTTCTCCTTTCCGTCTTTTTTTCTCGCGCGCCCCACCTTTATATCGTGCTCGTAGTATCGGATGCGCCGCGCCGTTTTGTGATAAGCCTCGTACACCTGCTGCGTAACGGGAATGCGAACCCCGTGGATGCTGATGAAATAGTCATGTTTCTGAGACATAAAAAACTCCTTTCAATTCGGTGGATGGCTTCCGAATTGAAAGGAGCGGGGGCGCTCTTGCGCGGTAGGCCGCGCGCGTTCGCTTTGGCGGGCATTTCGTAAGGCTGGGTACGCAAATCCAGCCCCTTTGCCGGTCATATTTTAATTGGCGGCAGCGGGCGTTTCCACAGCCCGGCGATAATTTATGCCTGCACAGGAACAGTATACTGCAAATTGCGCCAGCAAGCGACAAAACTTCCCGCTTTGCCCAAAACCCAATCCTTGGGTTTTCATGTGGCTTGGCCGCCGCACCGCCAAATCCCGCTCAAAGCCCCTGCGCCGTTGCTAAAAGGCAATCGCCGTCTTCAAGCGGCATCCGCACCCATGGAAGGAATAAGCAACCATGCGCAAGGTAAAAATTGGCACCAAGCTGCTTGTGAACCTGCTGATTGCGGCGCTGCTTCCCATTTTCTTCATCGCCGGGCTGAGCCTTAACACCATGCCAAAGCTCTCCCGGGACTTCGTGAGCACGGCCAGCCGCCTGGGCCAGCACAGCGAGCAAGTGAGCGAGGCGGCCCTCTTGGAGCAAGCGGAGCACTATCTGCTGAAAATAACGGACGAGCAATCACACAAAACCGACTTCAGCCTCCTGCGGGTGCAGTCAGAATTGGGCGCCATGGCGCAATATATTTCCTCGCTGTACGCCCGGCAAGCCTCGCTGCCTGGCCGCGATTTGCCGCTGGCCTACGAAACGGACGGCAAGGCGTTTTCGTCAAAATATATGCTGGCGCCGGGCCTGAATCTTTCCTGGGCGCTGCGGCGCGAGGTGCGGCTTTTGAGCAACGCGGAGTATATGCTGCGCCCCATTCAGGCGGCCAACACCATGATGAGCAACGTTTACCTGGGCACCGAAAGCGGCGTCAGCTACCACTTTACCGCCAGCAATGCCTACGACGAAAACTACGACGCCCGCAAGCGCCCCTGGTACCTTGCCGCCGTGGCGGCCAAAGGCGCGCCGATATGGACCGAGACGGAAATTGATCACTACGGCGTCGCCTGCTGCACAAGCTCCGCCGCCTTTTACGGGGCAGCGGGCGAACTGCTGGGCGTCATCGCCACCGACGTGACCTTGCAGCAGATGCAGGAGGACATCACCGGCACAAAAATAGGCAAAACCGGCTACGCCTTTGTGGCGGGGCAAAACGGGCGGCTCATCGCCTACCCCGCCTTTGGCGGCCACAAGGAAAGCCTGCGCTTTCTGCCGCGCGCCGACACCTTTTCCGGGGACGACGGCCTTTTGCTCACATCCATCGGCGGCGAAGCATACTATTTGGCCTACCACCGCCTGGCGGCTACAGGCTGGTTTTTGGCCATTGTGGCCGAGGTGGACGAAATTACCGCCCCCGCCAAGGCGATGCGCACGCACGTAGATACCCTCATCGAGGAATCGCGGGCCGGTATGCGGGAAAGCCTTGTTAAAATCACCGTCCAGTTCATCGTGATCATGTCCGTCGCCATCCTTGTTATTGTGCTCATTTCCTGCCTTTTGTCCCGCACCATCACCGCCCCGCTGCACAGCCTGCTGCGGGCTGCAAAGGAAATAGGAGGAGGGAACCTCGGGATGCAAGCGAACACCGCGGGCAAAGACGAAATATCCGAACTGGGCAGGGCCTTCAACCAAATGGCGGAGGATTTGAAAACACAGATGGCGCGGCTTGCCCTTGCCGCGGCGGAAAAAGAGAAAACCAGCGCGGAGCTGTCGGTGGCGGCGCGCATACAAACCAGCATGGTGCCCTCGGTGTTTCCCGCCTTTCCCAGCCGGCAAGACTTCGATGTATACGCCAACATGCGCCCGGCCAAGGCCGTGGGCGGAGATTTCTACGATTTCTTTCTTTTGGACGAAAAGCATTTGTGCGTGTGCATAGCCGACGTTTCCGGCAAGGGCGTGCCGGCGGCCCTGTTCATGGCCAAGGCAAAAACGCTGATACAGAGCAAGCTGCTCTCCGGCGTTGGCCTTGCGCAGGCTTTTTACGAGGTAAACGGGCTGTTGGAGGCGAACAACTCGGAAAATATGTTCGTCACCGCCTTCGCGGGAATTCTGGACATCGGCAGCGGCGTGTTCCGCTATGTGAACGCCGGGCACAACCCACCCCTAGTGAAGCGCCGAAGCGGATACGAATGGCTGAACGTGCAAAAAAGCATGGTGCTGGGCGGCCTGCCCAAAACGCGCTACGCGCAGTGCGACACCGTGCTTGCCAAGGGCGACGCCGTGTTTATGTACACCGATGGCGTGACGGAAGCCATGGACGCAAGCGGCTGCCTGTACGGCGAAGAACGGCTGCTGCGCTGCCTAAACGCGGCGCAAAACCGGGCGCTTGCCCTGCAGGTGGAGGCCGTGAGCCAAGACGTGGCCGCCTTTGCGGCCGGCGCCCCGCAGGCGGACGACATCACCTTTTTGGCCGTGGCAAGGCACACTTGCGGCAAGTGCTCTGGCTAACATAAGTTGGGTAAACGGTGAATAACCCATCTATCCTGTCATCCTGAGCAGAGCGAAGGATCTTTCCCTTCGTATAGCCGCTCGTTATCCGGTTCGAAGATTCTTCGCTTCGCTTAAATCAGTGCTTACTTTGAGCCCTTATTCAAAAAAGGAGCCCCGTATGCTGCCAAAGTACCGAGAGATGAAGCTCACGTCGGCGCTGGAGAACAGCGAAACCGTGTGCCAGTTTGTGCGCTCGTATGCCGCGCGGCACATGGCAGACGCCGACACCGTGACGAAGCTGCTTGTCGCCGTAGAGGAAGTGTTTGTGAACATCTGCCGCCACGCCTACGGCAGGGGCCGCGGCCCGGTCATCGTGATTGTCTCCTGGGAGCCGGAGTTTCAGGTTGTGCTGATGGACAAGGGCAAGCCCTTCAACCCCCTGCTGCAAAACGCGCCCAACCTTGCGCTGCCGGCAGGCCGGCGCCGCGCCGGCGGCCTTGGCATATGGATGGTGCGGGAATATATGCGCAAGGTGATATACGAGCACAACGGAGAATATAACATACTGGCGTTGGTGCCCCAAATGCCCGCCGCTCAAAGCCCCCCGCTTGGCGGCTAAGCATTGCAGGGCAACCTGCAATACAATTCGACAAGGAGAATCGTAATGCTTCCTTTCGCGGGAAAAAACAGGGTCACGTCCCCCTTTGGCACAAGGCCGCTGAACGGCACGCTCACCGACCACAAAGGCATCGACATCGTGGGAGAAGACAGCCGTGACGTGCTTGCCGTGTGCGGCGGCAAGGTCGTCCAGTCTACCATCGTCACAGACAGGGCCAACCGCACATGGGAATGGGGCAACTATGTGTGCGTGCAAACCCAAGACGGCATGCTGCACTATTACTGCCATATGGACTCAAGGGCCGCAAAAAGCGGAGACACGCTGCAAGCGGGCGACATCATTGGCGTGATGGGCGCCACGGGGTACAGCCTGGGCGCCCACTTGCACTTCGAGGTGCGCAATTCCTCCAAGGTAAGCGTAGACCCCTGCCCAACGCTTGGCATTCCGAATGAGCCCGGTACCTACACCGTTTCGCGGCCCTCGCCCCGGCCGCAGCCGCAGCCCCGGCCGCAAACCCGGCCGGCGGGCCGGGTGCTGCGCGTGTTCGGCGGCAAAAAAGGCCTCAACGTGGAGGCTTTCACCGGCAAGGACGTGGAGCTTGTGGCAAAAAAGAATGCCGCCAACATCCGGGTGGAGGACGGCTCGTACAAAATCATTGCCATGGAGGGCAGCGCGGGCGGCTACCAGTGGTGCCAAATTAACTACAAGGGCCAGGCGTTGTACATGCCCTACGGCGGTGTTCTGGACGACCGCTGCAAAGTGGAATAATACTAATCTCTGACTAAAATGACAAACATCAGAGCGGGTCTTTTTCCCCCTCGCCGCGTTGTCGTCGGTCGGTATACACAAAGTATTCCTCCCTCCTCCGCCTTGCGAGGAGAAAAAATCCCTCGTTCAGCTATTTGCCATTTCAATCAGAGAGTAGTATAAGGTCACCAATTGCTTTCCTTTAGCTAATACGCTTTCGATAAAGCCATTCGTTCCTCCCGTGGTTTCCGGCTGCCACGGGAGGAATTTTATGCCCCCGGTTGCATTATCCGCGGGCTTGATTTATACTGCATACAGAAAATGAAAACCACGGTACCCCATGCCGTGGTTTCGGCGTTTTTGCCTGTGTAAGCGATGAATAGCCCCGCTATCTTGTCATCCTGAGCAAAGCGAAGGATCTTTCCCTTCACATAAAAGCATCCTATCTGACACAAAGATTCTTCACTTCGTTCAAAATGAAAATTGTGAAGAGGAAGAAGGCATAAAGAGGGAGGCAATTATGGAACGTGGGGAAGAATATCTGGCATACATGGACGGCCATCTCGCGCGCCCGGGGCAAACGCTGACGGCACACTCGGAACAGGTTGCCAGATTTGCCCGCAGTTTTGGCGAAAAGTGCGGTCTGGGCCGGCTTGCGCAAAGCTGCGGGATGCTGCATGATTTTGGCAAGGCGCTATCTTCATTCCAAAACTATCTAAACAACGGCGGCGCCGGCGTGCCCCACAGCATTTGGGGCGCGCGGCAGGCCTGTGAGGACTTCGCTTCCTTTGCCCCGGCGGCGGAAATGGTCGCGGGCATCATTGCGGCACACCACGGCAAACTGCACGACGCTTTGTCTCCCGGCGGAGAAACACCACTTCTGGATAAGCTTTTTGAGGAAAACAGCCTCTTGCCGCCCACGGCGGTGCAAAAGGCGGACGCCGCCGCGCTGAAAGCAGAAATAGATGCCGTTTTGGCCGCCATGCCCGATTCCTTTGCCCTCAGCATGTTGACTAAACTTTTGTATTCCTGCCTGGTAGACGCCGATCGCCTCGATGCCTATCTGGCCGAAAGCGGGCAGAGCTACGCGCCGTGTGAGCCCGATTGGGACGGCCTGCTGGCCCGCCTTGAGCAGCACCTCGCTGCTTTGGGCGGCGACACCGACATGGCGCGCCTGCGGCGGCAGGTGTCGGCGTCCTGCGCAGAATCCGGCCGTCTTTGCAAGGGAATTTATAAGCTTGAGGTTCCCACCGGGGGCGGAAAAACCTTGTCCAGCTTGCGCTTCGCGCTTGAACACGCGCGCCGCCACAAGCTGGATCGTATTATTTATGTCATCCCCTATCTCAGCATACTGAACCAGACAGCCGATGACATCCGCGATGCGCTGGGCGTGGATGAAGACATCCTGCTTGAACATCATTCGGGCTTTTTGACAGACCCGGAAAAGGCCGCCAACTACAAGCTGCATACCGACCGCTGGGACGCCCCCATCGTGCTGACCACGCAGGTTCAATTCCTCGAAAGCGTCTTCTCCGCGCGTGGCAGCGATTTGCGCAAATTACACAACATGGCCCGCAGCGTACTTGTTTTTGACGAGGCGCAGAGCCTTCCGGTCAAATGTGTGCATCTGTTCAACGGCGCGGCGAATTATTTGCAGCGCGTTATGGGAAGCACCCTTCTGCTGTGCACCGCCACCCAGCCTCTGCTGGACAAGGTTGTCCGCCCCATCACCTTTACCAAAAGCAGCTCCATCGCGCCCTGCCCCTCGCCGCCGGAACGTTATCGGCTGGTGAACCGGCTTGTACCCGGCGGCTACTCCTACCCCGATTTAGCCGCCTTCGTGCTGGACAAGCACAAGTCCTCCACGCTGGTTATCGTGAACACCAAGGCCGCCGCCAAGCGGCTGGTGGAGGCTTTGCAGGAGGCCGGGGTGACGGCACTGCACCTGAGCACCAGCATGTGCGGCGCGCATCGCGGCGCCGTCCTCGCGAAATTGTTCGGCCATTTGGAACGGCATGAGCCGGTGCTCTGCGTGTCCACGCAGCTCATCGAAGCGGGCGTCAATATTTCGTTTGAATGCGTTATCCGGGAACTGGCGGGGCTGGACAGTATCTACCAAGCGGCCGGGCGATGCAACCGCCACGGCGAGTTTGGCGAGGTGAAAAATGTCTACATCGTCAACATTGCCCGCGCCAACCTAACCCGCTTGCCGGACATTGAGGAAGGCGCGAAAATCTCGCACCGCCTGCTGAACGACAAAACCGTAGACATCCACAATGCCATCGACACCTATTATGAATACTATTTCCACGCGCGGAGCGGCGCCATGGAATATCCCCTGCCAAGCGGCGGGACGCTTTACGATATGCTCTCTGTGAATAAGCGCGGCCAGAACAACTACGCCGCCCGCAAGCACCCACCGGGCACACGGCTGCCGGCGCTGGTTTCGGCCATCCGCTCGGCCGCCGACGAGTTTTATGTCATTGACCGCGGGCGCACCGAGGTGGTGGCGCCCTATGATGAAGGCGAACAATTGGCTTCGCGCTTTTTGGCGTCGAGAGATATCGACGAACGCCGCCGCCTGCTGCGCGAACTCAGGCCCTACGGCGTGTCGCTGTATCAATACCAGGTGGACGAGCTGCGCCGCCACCATGCGCTGGATGAAGGAGGTGAGATCGTTCTGCTTGCCCGTGGCTTTTACCACGAGCATTTCGGCGTTGATTTAGCGGGCAGTCATGAATTTTTGTGCATTTGTTAGGAGGTGACCAATTGGAACCAAAACGCAATTCGGTACAGTTCAAAGTCTATGGCCGCTACGCGCTGTTCTCCGACCCCATCACGCGGCCCGGCGGCGAAAAGTTCAGCTACCAAACGCCAACCTATCAGGCGCTCAAGGGCATTGTGGAAAGCATCTATTGGAAGCCCAGCATCATTTGGCGGGTGGATGCCGTGCGTGTGATGAAGCGCATTCAAACCGAGAGCAAGGGCATGCGGCCCGTGAAGATGAACGGCGGCAACGAACTGGCCTACTACACCTATCTGCGCGACGTGGAATATCAGGTGCTGGCGCATTTTGAGTGGAATCCCCAGCGCCCGGAGTTATCCGCCGACCATGACGAGCACAAACATCACAACATTGCGCTGCGCAGCGTGCGCCAGGGCGGCCGCCGCGATGTGTTTTTGGGCACGCGCGAGTGCCAGGCCTATGTTGAACCCTGCGTGTTTGGCGAGGGCCAGGGCGCTTACGACGAATACGGCGTCATCGATTTCGGCATGATGTTCCACGGCTTCGATTATCCCGACGAAACCGGCCAAAACCAGCTTGGTGTGCGGCTGTGGCGGCAAATCATGAAGGACGGCGTGATTGCCTTCGAACCGCCGGAAGCCGTCGAGGCCCGGCGCACCGTGCGCGAGTACGGCCCCGATTACAGCTTCAAACGTTTTGAGGAAGGGGTGAATTTCAACATTGAGCTGGTTTAGCAATCTTGTTACGGCCTACGAACGGGTGGAGGATATTGTGGGCGTGGCGGATGCAAACGGGAATGTGCTGCTGCCGCCGAATCACATAGCGCAGAACACGCAGGTCTGTATTGTGCTAAGCGGTGAGGGGCAGTTTCTCCATGCGGAAGAATCTGCGCTGAACATCATCTTCCCCTGCACGGAAGACTCCGCTTCCCGAACGAGGACGCCGGTGCCCCATCCGCTTCATGACAATCTTGATTACCTCGCTCTGGATTCAGGCAAACGCGAAAGCTATCTTGCACAGCTTTCTGCCTGGAGCACCCGCCACCCCAAGACGATGGCGGTGCACCGCTATATCGAGGGCGGAAGCATCTGCGAAAACCTGCAAGAATCTGGCATCGACACCAATGCCACGGGCGCGAACAAACTCTTTGTGCGGTTTTGCGTGGAAATGCCGGGCGACCTCACGCCCAAACTATGGGAGGACGCTTCCGTTTCAAATACCTGGCAGGCTTTTTGCGAAGAATCGCAGGATGAAGGAGAAACGCTGTGCTATGCCACGGGCGCACCCGCCCGGCCAACCACTAAGCACCCCAAGGGCATCAATCCATCCACCAATGGGGCAAAGCTCATAAGTTGCAACGATAACGCCAACTATACCTACCGGGGACGCTTCACAAAATCCCATCAGGCAAACGCCGTAAGCGCAAGCGCCAGCCACAAGGCGCACGCCATGCTGCGATACCTGATTGCGACGCAGGGGCACAAATGCGACACCCAGGCGGTGGTGGCCTTTTCAGTAAACGATACCAGCGCGCAGCCCGACCTTTTTTCCAGCAGCTATGGCCTGTACGAAAGCCTTGTTAAAACAGACGAAGAACGGCACATAGACGCGCAGGGCCAACTGGACGCCGACTATGCCAAAGCCCTGCGCAGCGCGCTCACAGGCATGGGCAAAACCGAGCTTTTGCAAAACAGGGAACGCACAAGCACGGTGGCTGTAATGGCCGTGGACGCCGCCACCACCGGCCGCATGGGCATCACTTTTTACCAGCAGTTGCCGGAAAACGAGTACATCGAGCGCGTACTTGCCTGGCACGAATCCTGCCGCTGGTGGTTCCGCTACAAAGGCCAAAACATTCTCACGGCGCCCGCCGCCAACCGCATCATCGCGGCGGTATACGGCGAAGCACGGGGCGAAGGCTATGCCAAAATTCAAAAACAGGCGCGCGAACGCCTGCTTGCCAACATCGTGTGCCATGTTCCCATGGATTTTGGCTGGGTTCGCGCCGCCGTTGCACGGGTAAGCCAGCCTTTCTCCTTCACCAAGCGGGACGGCGGCTGGGACAAGTACGGATGGGACAGCGCCCTCAGTGTGGCATGCGCGATAACGCGGCACTACTACCAACAAAAAAAGGAGGATATTCCATTGGAACTGGACAAGACCTGCAGCGACCGGAACTACCTGTTCGGCCGGCTGCTTGCCATTGCCGGCAAACTGGAAAGCCATGCGCGCTATGTGCAAACCGGCGGCAACGACACCGAAAAGCGCCCCACCAACGCCGTGCGTTACATGTCCGCCTTCGCGGCCAAGCCCCTGCGCACCTGGAAGTTATTGGTAGACCAGCTGAACCCCTATATGCAGCGCCTCAATGGCGCGGAATGGTACCAACAGCAAATCGATGATATTCTGGCTTTGTTCGCCCCGGACGATTTCACCGACCAGCCGCTTAACGGAAAATACCTGCTGGGCTATTCACTGCAGCGCAAGGCGCTTTACAAAGATACCCACAATAAGGAGGAATCATCTGATGAGCTTGACCAAGAAAATTGATTTTGCCGTTATTCTGAGCGTAGACAACGCCAACCCGAACGGCGACCCGCTGAATGGCAACCGCCCACGCACCAATTACGACGGCTACGGCGAAATCACCGACGTTTGCCTCAAGCGCAAGCTGCGCAACCGCCTGCTCGATGCCGGTGAAGCCATCCTCGTCCAGTCGGACGATTACCGCACCGATGACTTCCGCAGCATCAAAGCCCGCTACGACAATGTAGCCAAATCCTTCGCCAAAACGATGGAGGGTGAGGAAAGGGCGCGCGAAGCCTGCAAAACCTGGTTTGATGTGCGCGCTTTCGGCCAAGTGCTTGCGGGTGTAGACGACACCATCGCTTCCATCGCCATCCGCGGGCCGGTCAGCATTCAAAGCGCCTATTCCATCGAGCCGGTGGATGTAACCAGCTTGCAAATCACGAAAAGCGTCAATCTTGTCACCAACAAAAAAGACCCTTCCCAAAAGTCGGGCGACACGATGGGGCAAAAGCACCGCGTAGACCACGGCATTTACCTCAGCTTCGGCAGCATCAACCGCCAGCTTGCCGAAAAAACCGGTTTTTCTGACGAAGACGCCGAAAAACTGAAAGCCGCCATGCTTCATATGTTTGAGAACGACGAATCGTCGGCGCGCCCGGCGGGAAGCATGGCCGTGCTGAAGGTGATATGGTGGACGCACACAGGGGCCACACTGGCATCGGCAAAGGTGCATAGCAGCCTTGCGGTCAATCCCGATGCAAGCTATACGCTCACCCCACTGGACGGCGTCCAGGTACAAGAACTGGACGGGATGTAAGATACCGGATGAAGAGGCTTACCTCATGCTCTCCGGTCTCCAGCACTTTTCTTTCTGTCCGCGGCAGTGGGCGCTCATTCACATCGAGGGCCTGTGGGCGGAAAACCTGCGCACGGTGGAGGGCGAGCTTCTGCACACCAAAACCCACGACCCCGGCGCCCGTGAAAGCCGGGGCGACACCCTCATTTTGCGCGGCCTGCGCGTCTTTTCAGCCGCGCTGGGGCTTTCGGGCGCCTGCGACGTGGTGGAGTTTCGCCAAAACCCCTGCGGCGTACCGTTGGCAGGCCGGGAAGGGCGTTGGCAGCCCTTCCCGGTGGAGTACAAGCGCGGCAAGCCCAAGGCGCACCGCGCCGACGAGATACAGCTTTGTGCTCAGGCCGTATGTCTTGGGGAAATGCTGTGCTGCGCCATCCCCGCCGGGGCCTTGTTCTACGGCGAAACGCGGCGACGACAACCGGGGAGCGGGGATTGAAATATTTTTTGGTCAATCGTCCACTCGTGGCGGCGCACGTCGCTCCCCTCGCGGGGAGCGAGGATTGAAATGCCCTGGCCAATATGTAGTCAGCCCCGAATACCGGTCGCTCCCCTCGCGGGGAGCGGGGATTGAAATGCGCTCAAAAAGTATTTCGGGTGCGGGTTTGCCTGTCGCTCCCCTCGCGGGGAGCGGGGATTGAAATATATTGTAGGCTGCAACCACAACCCCTCCATACAGTCGCTCCCCTCGCGGGGAGCGGGGATTGAAATGATGCCGAGAAATACGCCAGCACCTTGACGGTGGGTCGCTCCCCTCGCGGGGAGCGGGGATTGAAATACCAGTCTCGACGCCGCCGACGCTCGGCACGTCCGTCGCTCCCCTCGCGGGGAGCGGGGATTGAAATACCCAGAAAGAACTTGCAGCAAAAATCGGCGTCGTCGCTCCCCTCGCGGGGAGCAGGGATTGAAATATAATCGCGCGCCTTGTCACCACCTGAACATAAACGTCGCTCCCCTCGCGGGGAGCGGGGATTGAAATGGCCCACTGGCGGGCGGCCTCGAGGCCCATCGGGTCGCTCCCCTCGCGGGGAGCGGGGATTGAAATATCGGATGCTTTGAGCCTGACGATGGGCGGCCCCGGTCGCTCCCCTCGCGGGGAGCGGGGATTGAAATCCTGCCGTGGCGGCAATCTCCGCCGTGCCGTCCCAGGTCGCTCCCCTCGCGGGGAGCGGGGATTGAGATTTGTCCTCCTTCCAGTGCTTTTTCTGCGGCAGGGTCGCTCCCCTCGCGGGGAGCGGGGATTGAAATGCATAATCCATAAACGATATATCCGGATCCATTGGTCGCTCCCCTCGCGGGGAGCGGGGATTGAAATATTGCGCAACCAGCTAAGCGCCACGCCCACACCCGTCGCTCCCCTCGCGGGGAGCGGGGATTGAAATGGGCTTGTAACAAGTGTTGTACTCAAATTTGTGGGTCGCTCCCCTCGCGGGGAGCGGGGATTGAAATGTGGCAATCCCCGCCCAGCCCAACGCCGGCGTGGGTCGCTCCCCTCGCGGGGAGCGAGGATTGAAATTTAGACATGATAGCGGCTTTATCTGCCGCCACACGTCGCTCCCCTCGCGGGGAGCGAGGATTGAAATTTTCTGTAATTGGCGACCGCACCATTGGCGACGAGTCGCTCCCCTCGCGGGGAGCGAGGATTGAAATCGAGGTGATGCCGGACGGATGGAATTGGTGGACGGTCGCTCCCCTCGCGGGGAGCGAGGATTGAAATTTAAAAACCCGGATGGAACCGCTGCCGGCTACATGTCGCTCCCCTCGCGGGGAGCGAGGATTGAAATATACCCTCCACAAGCTTTTGCAGCCAGCCTGGCAGGTCGCTCCCCTCGCGGGGAGCGAGGATTGAAATCTCGAGCGCGAACGCGTTTATCTCATCGAATTGTAGTCGCTCCCCTCGCGGGGAGCGAGGATTGAAATCACTGCGCCCTTGTAGTTGGCCTCGAAGTACGGGGTCGCTCCCCTCGCGGGGAGCGGGGATTGAAATGGCGGCAGCACGTCCAACGCTGTGCGGGCCCTGAGTCGCTCCCCTCGCGGGGAGCGAGGATTGAAATAGTCCGGCGGCCTTGATGATGCTCGGGTAGTCGGGTCGCCCCCCTCGCGGGGAGCGGGGATTGAAATGGCTATGGGCAAATTGATGAAGACGGCACCGAGTGTCGCCCCCCTAGCGGGGAGCGAGGATTGAAATCCGTTTGATTTGTGGGTGGCTTGCTGGACGGACGGCCGCTCCCCTCGCAAGAAGCGGGGACTGAAATCAGCACTCGTCCAGTACCCCACCACAATGATCGCCCGAGGCGTCCGGCTCCCCCTCCGCCATATGCCCATCTTCCCCGAATATGCCTTCCCTCTTTACCACGTCACTCAACAACCCGCATCTCCACGCTCGGCAGCGGGCGGCGTTCCAGCAATTGCCTGAAAGCCTCCAGCCCCGCACAATAGGCGCGGGAGGCATCCACCCGCAGAAGCAGGGGCTGCGCCGGCGGCAGGGCTTGCAGCAGGGCGTAAAAGGCACACAGCAGCCGTGTGCCAAGCAGCCGCTCAGGAATGCTTGCCGGGGGCACGCCCATGGCGGGCCATACCAGGGCCAAATCCGCAAGCCGGGCCTCGCCCAGCAGCGAGAAGCTGGCTTCAAAGGCCCGGTGCAGCCCGGCCAGCGCCTCGGCCATCCAGTAAAAATCGGCGCCGGGAAGGCAGGCGCAGTCCAGTTCCAGCGCCTGCCCACCCGCCGGCGCAAAACGGGCGGCGGGCTCCACCTCGGCCCCAGCCTGTTCAATGGAGCGAAACAGGGCGGTCAGTTCTTCCGGCGGGCGAATGTTCAAATGGCGGCGCAGGCCGCCGGTGTAACTCTTGTAAAAAGTCACCGCCTGGGCATTCTTTCCCTGGCACAGCAGGGTTTTCATCATCATCAGGGCATAGTGCTCGTTGTAAGGGTCGATGGACAGGGACTCGCTAAGCATCTCGACGCATTGCTCATGTGCGCCGTGGGCGCGGTAGTGGTTGTACAGGCACTCCAGCAAGGTGGTCTGCAGGTTTTGGCAGCTGATGCGCTCCATCACGATGGTCTCGGCATAGTCGCCGCAGTCCTTGAGATAGAATCCCTCAAGGTAATCCCCGCGGAACAACGCCTTTATTTCCAGCAAAACGGCCAGTTCCGCCGGTTTTTTCGCGTCGAATCGTTTCAGCTTTAAAATATCTGCGGTAAAGTCGTAGTCCGGGTTGATGAAAACGCCGGATTTGTCGCTGCCGATGAATTCCTCGCCGGCTTCGTCGGCAACGATGACCTTCTTGATGCTCCACAGGTTGTAGCGCAGGTTGTTTTTACAGGCCTCCTCGTCGCTGTTTTCCCACAAAAGCGCCGTCAGCCGGCTTTTGCGCACGCGCATGCCCTCGCCTGTCAGCAGCAGCGTTATCAGCGCGATGGATTTGTTGCTCAAGGTGTCCTGTATCGCCCTGCCGCCTAAAGTCATGGTAACGCCGCCCAGGGTGCGGATATCCAAGAATGCCATATCTTCTCCCCTATACGGAATACAGGATATTGCCGGATTTGATGGTGGCGCTCACTTCCAATTCCAGCAGCTTGTCGGCGGGAGCGGCCAGAATGTCTCCGCTGAGGATGACGATGTCCGCCAGGTAGCCTTTTTGCAGGCTGCCCTTAAAGCCCTCCTCAAAATTGGCGTAGGCGCCGCTTTGGGTGAACATGCGCAGTGCCTTTAGCACGCTTACCCGGTGCTGCTCCACCGGGTGGTTCACCGCGGCGTGGATGCCCAGCAGCGGCCAGGCGGGGGAAACGTCGCTGTCCGAGCCTCCGCAGATAACCACCCCCTCGTCCAGTATTTGCTTAAAGGGGTTGGTGCGCCTGTATCGCTGTCCCAGGCGCTTTTCGTACATCTTGCCCGCGCCGCCCCAAAGGTATTCATAGGCCGGCTGCATAGAGAATACCAGCCCCAGCTCCCGCGCGGCGCGAATGTCCTCGGCGCCGGGCAGCTCGGCGTGCTCCAGCCGGTGGCGCAGGCCGGTTTTTCCGGTGGCGGCGGTGGCCTGTCGGTGGGCCTCCAGCACCAGCTTGATGGCCCGTTCGCCGATGCAGTGCACCGAGATTTGCAAATCGTTTTGATAACACTCCAGAAAGAAGTCGTTCACCTCGGCCTGGCTGTAGTACAGCGTGCCCCGGTTGCCGGGCTCGTCGGTGTAGTCCTCCGTCAGCGCGGCATTGCGGGAGCCAAAGGCCCCGTCGATGAACAGGCCGCCGCCGATGCGGGCAAGCTGCATCTCCTGCACCTTGCCAATGTCGGTGGTTTGGTAGAACAGGTGAATGTCGATGGGCAGGGCGTTCTGATGCTGGTGGACGAATTCGGCGTCCCTGTCGCTGAAGGTAAAGCCGCCCTCCATGGCGTTAATGGTGGTGATGCCCTTCGCCAGCAGTTGGGGCACCAGGCTTTTGGCGGCGTTCAGCCGGTAGGCCGAGGTAAAATTGTTCAGCACCGCCTCCCGCAGCTTGGCGTTGGCGTACAGGCGGAACAGCCCGGTGGGCATCTGGTTGCCGTCCAGCTCAATGCCCTGCAGCGTGTAGGGTATTTTATAGTGCAAAAGGCTGTAGGTGTTCACCACGCTGGTGTGATATTCCACCCGGCTCAGCCACACCGGCGCGTCGCCGCAAAACTTGTCCAGCACGTGGCGGTCCGGCAGCTTTTTCTCTATCAGCTTCAGTTCGTCCAGGCCGTAGCCGGCAATCAGTTCGCCGGGGTGGCGCTTGCGCTCGGCCCTTATTATGCTGCCTATCTGCTCGAAGGAAACGGCTTCGCTCAAATCCAGCCAGCGTTTGTTCAAAGCCGTTTGCACAAAGTGGATGCTGGAATCGTAGAAGCCGGGCAGCACGCTGCCGCCCCCGGCGTTAAGTCCCTCCTCCCAGCCGGCAAGCTCCGAATTGTAGCTGCTGCCGTGCCCAAGGGCCACGATGGCGTCGCCCTTAACGGCCAGCCAGTCGTACACCTGGCCGTCCGCCCAGGACAGGCACTTTCCATTGTGTATCAGCAAATCAACATGCACGCCGCGTTCCTCCATAGGGAATCATTAAAGATGACAAAGACCCAACAGGCCCCGGCCGGCTTCCAAGAGCCGGCGCAGGGCGCTGCTGGGGCGGGATGGACGGTTCTATTTTGGGGCTAGTTCTCTGCCCCTTCCAGCATCCGGATAAGATGATTATAGAGCACCCGGGCGGTGGCTGTCAAAGAAGGGATGCTCACGTACTCGTCTGCGCTGTGGTAGTTTTCGCCCTCGGGGCCGAAGATGATGCAGGGGGCGCCGATGCGGGTGCCCAAATAGCAGAAATCCCCGATGCTCTGGAAGTAGCTGTCGCTCGGCGTTTGGCCGGTGGTTTCGGCCACCGTTTGCCGCAGGGCCGCCACCTGGGGGTCGCTTTCGGTCACGGTGTAGGGCATAAAGCCCTCGCTGCCCGCGCTGGGCGCCTCGCGGAAGGTAACGGCGCACCTTGAGCGAATGCCCGCCCGTTTTATGGCCGCGTCCACCTCGGCGGCGATGGTTGCTTTGTCCTCTCCGCGCACGATGTGGCGGAAGATATCGAAACGGGCGTAGTCCGGCACGCTGCAGGCGCCGCCGTCGGCCGAGGCGCTGATGACACAGCTGGTGCCCGCGCCCAGCTTGTCGTCCGCCGCAAACTCGGTGTCCTCCAGCGCAAGCATCACCCGGGCCATGTCCGTCGCGGCGCTTACGCCCTGCCCGGGGTTGGCGGCATGGGCCGCCTTGCCGAACAGTTCCACTTTCAGGCCGTAGCCGCCGCGCGCCCCAAGGCACAGGGTGGGGAAGGGCAGGCCCACAAAGCCTGCGCTTGGCTCGGCCACTATGGAAACGTCCACCTTTTCGGGCAGCAGTTTTTCCTCAATCAGCGCGTTGGTGCCAAGGCCGTAGGGGCCTTCCTCATCGCAAACCAGGGTGAGCACCGCCTTGCCGGAAAAGGCTTTCCCGCGGGCGGCAAAGGCGGCAAGGGCGGTCAGCATGGCGGCGCAGCCGCCCTTCATGTCCAGCGCGCCCACCCCGTACAGCCTTTCGCCCTCAATAACGCCGGCAAAGGGCTCGCGGGTCCAGCCGTCGCACAAATGCACCGTGTCCAAATGGCCGTTCAGCAGCAGCACGGGGCCGGGCCGGCCGCTGTCCACCTCGCATATCAGGTTCTGGCCGGCAAAGCCGGTCACTTTGCTCTCGGTGAAGTGGTGTATCCGGGGGCTAAGGCCGTGCTGCTTCAGCCATCCGGCGGCAAAGGCCATCACTTCCGCCTCTTCAAAGTAGGGGCTTTTAATGGCGATAAGCCGCTGAAGCAAAGGAATCAACCGGTCTTCAAATGCTTTCATAAATACCTGCTTTGGGGTGCAGTTTAATTAAGATGCGACGGCGGCAGGCTCGTTCTCCGGGTCGCTTTTAAAGACGAACCAGCCGGTGTAGCCGTAAAGGATGGCGATGACCGGCGCGAGGAAAGCCAGGAAGGTGAAGGGCATGTATTCAAGAGTGCTCACCCCCAGGGTGGCGGTGAAGAAGACGCCGCACAGCCCCCATGGCACCAGCGGAGAGGTAACGGTGGCCGCGTCCTCACAGGTTCGGGAGCAAACATTGCTGTTGATGCCCAGCTTCTTGTAGGCCGGCAGGAACATACGCCCCGGGATGATGATGGCGATGTACTGGCTGGCGCTGAAGAGGTTCACCAGAACGGACGAAATGACGTGGGTGAGAATGAGGTTTCCGCGCTTGGCCACCAGGCCCTGCATCTTGCTCAACAGGGCCTCCAGCACGCCGGCCTTTTCCAGCAGGCCGCCGAAGGACAGGCCCAAAAAGCCAAGGGAAACGGTCCACATCATGCTTTGCAGGCCGCCTCGGTTCAGCAGGCGGTCCACCTCGGCAACGCCGGTCTCAATCGAGAAGCCGTAGTTCATGAAGTTCATCATTTCGTACAGGCCACGGCCCTGCATCAATATGGCGATGATCAGCCCCGCAATGGAGGCCACCACCATCACGGCCAGGCCGCTCACCTGCTTCACGGCCATCACCACCACCACCGCAAGGGGCAGCAGGCTGATGAGGGAGTGAAGGACGCCCATGTTGAAATTGTCCTGTATGCCGCCCAAAATAAGCTGAGTGGTGGACATATCGGCGTTGCCGGTGCTGAACTGGAAGCCGAGCGCCAGATAGAGCACCAAAGAGATGAGGATGGCCGGCCCGGTGGTGAAGAACATACTCTTCACATGAGAGAACAGCGGGGCTTCCGCCACGCCGGCGGCCAGGTTGGTGCTGTCGCTCAAGGGGGACATCTTGTCGCCGAAAATAGCCCCGGTGATAACGGCGCCGGCCGTCATGGGCAGGGGAATTCCCAGCCCCATGCTAATGCCGATGAAGGCCACGCCGAAGGTGGCGCCGGTGGTATAGCTGGAGCCGGTGGCCATGGAGGCGATGGAGCACACCAGGGCGGCGGTAAACAGGAAGATGGAGGGGTTGATGATTTTTAGGCCGTAGTAGATAAGCGTGGGTATGGTGCCCGCGGCAATCAGCGAGGCAATCAGCACGCCCACCAGCATCAAAATCAGCATCGGAATCATGGCTATCTCACAGCCGTGCTTGATGCCCTCCTCCACCACCTTCCATTTGGTGCCGGTGGCCAGCAGCACAACAATGGCAAAGGTGATGGTGAGCACCAGGGTGATGTGTATCTCCGGCGAGCCGTAGAGTATCACCTGCAGGGTGAGGGCTACGATTAAGAACAAAATGATGGACAGCGAAACCAAAAACGACGGTTTCTTTACGGTTTGGACGCTTTCTTGGTTCTCCCGCATGGTTATTCCTCCCTCTAGATGGAAAAATGAACGTTCCGCTTTGGCGGGCGCGGCGCGCCTGCCAACCCGAGTATAGCAGAGAGGGCGTTGTAGAAGCTGTTTAAAAAATAGTTGAAAACGGAAATTGTTTTGGGATATTTTTCAAATACGGCAACGCTTTTTCAACGCCTGCGGCCAGGCAAGCGCCCCGCCCCATTTATCAGAGTTTAGTATTACACAGTCATTGCGGGCTTGACCCGCAATCTGGTAACGGTGGGGAACATCCCGGATTGCGGACCCCCGCCCGCAATCCCACCCCCGTACTGTCATTCTGAGCGTCAGCGAAGAATCTCGCCCTTTGCCGGGAAGAGATTTTTCGCTCCGTTCAGAATCCGCTTTTGCGCGGCGTGCTATACTAGGTAAGCACTGATTTATTGTCATTCTGAACGAAGTGAAGAATCTTTGAACTGGAAAGTTTGCTTTTATACGAAGGAAAAGATCCTTCGCTTCGCTCAGGATGACAGATTATCTAATAAATCAGTGCTTACCTAGAACCACTTCATATATGCGTATACTCAAGCAAAGCCCCCGCCGCACGGTGGCACGAGAGGAGAATTCCTGTGAATATATGGCATGAAATGTCGGACAGCCGGGTTCAGCCGGATAATTTCACGGTGGTCATTGAGATACCCAAGGGCAGCAAGGCGAAATACGAGATGGACAAGCAAACGGGCATGCTGCGCCTTGACAGGATTTTGTTCACCGCCACGCACTACCCGCAGAACTACGGCTTCATCCCTCGCACCTACGGCGACGACCGCGACCCCTTGGACGTGCTGGTGCTGTGCAGCGAGCCCATCGTTCCCATGACGCTGGTGCAGTGCTTCCCCATCGGCATGATAAGCATGTCAGACTCCGGCAAGCACGACGAAAAAATCATCGCCGTGCCCTTTGGCGACCCCACCTACGGCAACAGCGTCACGCTGGAAGAACTGCCCCAGCACATCTTTGCAGAAATTGAGCACTTCTTCAGCGTGTACAAGCAACTGGAGGGCAAAGAAACCAGCGTGGAAAAAATGTGCGGGCGCGAAGAAGCCCTCACGGCGATAGAGGCCGCCATTCGCAACTACCACCGCATGTTCGGCGGCGAAACCTAGGTATCACTGATGTCATCCTGAGCGCAGCGAAGGATCTTTCCCTTCGTGTAGCCGTGCATTATCCAACTCAAAGATTCTTCGCTTCGCTCAGAATGACAATAATCATTGCTTACCTAGGTATCACTGATGTCATCCTGAGCGCAGCGAAGGATCTTTCCCTTTCACCCGCCTCACCCCGCGCACCCCGCGCACCAGGCGGGCCATCAGGGCAAACAGCAGGGGGATAAGGGCCAGCATCGGCCCGTAGAAAATGGCGTTGCGGGTGAACAAGCTGCCCAGATGGAAAAAATTGCCCGCCAGCACAAAGGCCAGCACAAAGGCCGCCGCCAGCAGCGCCAGCAGCCCGGTTTCGGCGGCGCGCAGGGGCCTTGCCACGCGCAGCAGCAAATAAAAGCACACCCCGCCGGTCAGCAGCACGTCCATCGTCGCCACCTCCAGCGCCGTCAGGCCGAACAGCACGCCCATCAGCTGCACAACGAGGACGCAAAACACCACCGAAAGCGCCGCCGGCAACGAATTTTCCAGCACGTTGGCCAAAAAGCGTCCCTGCGGCTTCGAGTAGTTGGGCCGCAGCGCGAGGAAGAAGGACGGCACGCCCACCATCAGCGCGCTGATGGGCGTCATTTGCAGCGGCTCGAAGGGATAGTTAAAGGGCAGGAAGAAGTACAGCAGCGCCAGCACGGCGGAGTAGATGGTTTTCACAAGGTATAAGCTGGCCACGTTCTCGATGTTGTTGATGACGCGGCGGCCCTCCCGCAGCACCTGCACCATGGTGGAAAAATCGCTGCTCATCAGCACAAAGTCGCACACGCCCCGAGCCGCGTCGCTGCCGTTCAGCATCGCCACCGCACAGTTGGCCTCCTTCATGGCCAGCACGTCGTTTACGCCGTCGCCGGTCATGCACACGGTGTGCCCGGCCTGTTTCAGCCCGGCCACCAGCGCCTTTTTCTGCTCGGGCGTCACCCGGCCAAACACCGTGTATTCCGCGGCCAGCGCGGCAAAGTCCGCCTCCGGCTGCACGGTTGCCATGTCGATGAACTTCTCGGCCCCGGCAATGCCCACGCGGGCGGCAATGGCCGAAACAGTGCGCGCGTCGTCGCCGGAAATCACCTTGAGGGTAACGCCCTCACCGGCGAAGAACCGGAAGGTCTGGGCCGCCGTAGGGCGGATGGTGTCGGAGAGCACCACCAGCCCGAGGCAGCTAAGCCCGCCGGGCAGGCCGTCCGCGGGCAGCGGCTGGCTTGTGTGGGCCAGGCACAATACGCGCAGGCCCTTTTCGGCGTATTTGCCGGCGGCCTCGGCAAAGCCGCCGCCCTGCGGCAGCACAAAGTTCGGCGCGCCCAGCACATAAGCGCCGCGCCCGGCAAAGGCGGCGGCGCTCCACTTGCGGGCCGAGGAAAAGGGGACGATGCCCGCAAGCTGCCAGGGCTCCCCGGCCTTGAACTTCTCACGCAGCAGCTTTGCGGTGGCGTTGTCGTCGGGCAGCGCGGCCATCATCTGGCCCAGCGCCTCGCCCAGCTCGGCGGGGTTTGTCCCCTCCTGCACCCCAATCAGTTCTTCCAGGCCCATCGTGCCGTCGGTGATGGTGCCGGTTTTGTCAAGGCACAACACGTCCACCCGCGCCAGCGTTTCAATGCTGGGCAGGCTTTGCACCAGCGCCTTATGCTTTGCCAGCTTCATCGCGCCCACCATCAGCGTCACGCCGGTCAGCAGCATCAGGCCCTCGGGTATCATGCCAATCATCGCGGCCGAGGTGCCCAGCACCGCCGGCTGCAACTGCCCCCCGCCGGTGTATTGGGCATAGAAAAGCAGGCCGCCTATGGGCACAATGGCAATGGCCAGCACCCGGATGATGAGCTTGAGGGTGTGCATCAGCGGCGTGGTGGGCGCTTTTTGCTGCTTGGCCTGCACCGCCAGCCCCCCCGCATAGCTAAACGCGCCCACGGCGCTTACCCGCACATGGGCCGTGCCGGCCACCACAAAGCTACCCGAGAGCACCTTGTCCCCCACCTGCTTGCGCTTGTGGTCGGCTTCGCCCGTCAGCAGCGCCTCGTCCACCTCAAGGCCCTCGGCTTCCAGCACCACGCAGTCGGCCACCACCTGCCCGCCCGCCGCCAGAATCAGCACGTCGTCCGGCACCACCTGCTGCTGGTCTATTTCCTGCTCCGCCCCGTCGCGCACGGCCCGCACCTTGCCCCGCGCCAGAATGGACAGCGCGTCCAGCGTGCGCTTGGCGCGCAACTCCTGAAAGATGCCCATGGCTGTGTTGCATATGGCAACGCCGAAGAACAGCGTGTTGCTCGGCGAGCCCACCAGCAGAATGGCCACCGCCAACAGGAAATTCAAAAGATTAAACAGGGTGCAAACGTTCTTGAAAATGATTTTGCCCACCGAGGGCGTAATGCCCGCCGGCGCGGCGTTGCCGGCCCCGGCGGCACCGCGCTGCTGCACCTGCAGCGCGCTAAGGCCCGTGCGGGCGTCGGCGTCCACGCGCTCAAAGCCGCCCTGCGGCTGGGGCTTATTGCGGCTGGCCCATAAGCTCATAAAAAATGCTCCCCCCGCTTCCCGGCTGGCGATATGCTTTGTATCTCACATCGCAGTATACGGGATAGGCAGGGGGGCATACAACGGAAACAAGTCGAATCGGCATTTTAGAACAAGGATTCCAGATACGCACTGATTTATGTCATTCTGAACGAAGTGAAGACTCTTCGAGTTGGAAATTTAGCGTATCCCCAAAGGGAAAGATCCTTCGCTTCGCTCAGGATGACAGAACGCTAGAACGAGTACCCCTCTCGCGCCAGGTTGGTGTTCAGGGGCTTGCCGGCATCGTCCAGGGAATAGGTAATGTTCAGCGTGACGCCGCCCAAATCGAAGCTGTAAATCACCACGGGAATGTCCCAGCCGCCCTCCATGCCTTCGTCCAGCGACGGCTGCACCTCTTCAACGCTGGGATTTTGCCCCATGCAAAGAATGATGTTCTCAATGCTGCGCTCGTCTTCGCCAATAAACATCACGTCAAGGAACGGCCCCTCGCCGCCCAGGCCCAGGACGATGATGTCAAAATCGTCCGGGAAGCAGTTGTAGGCCGGCATGCTGTAGTCGTCGCGGCGCTCGGCCCTGTCCCAGGCGTCCAGCATGGCCTCGTACTCCCCGTCCAGCCCCACGCTCAGGTAAACTTGCTCCGCCTCGTCCCAATAGCTCACCATCGGCGAGCCTCCGTAAATAATCTGCGATTCAGCGTCGGCGTCCTCGCCCATCAGGTCTTTCAGTTCGCCGTTCACGCCGTCGCGCGCCAGCGCCACCAGCACCTCGTTCAGCATCAGGTCCACTTCCGGCTGCGATGGCTCGGGCACAGAGGACGGCGCCTCCGGCTCCGAGATTTCCGGCAGCGAGAGGCCGCCCGGCGGGGCAATCGGCGGCGACACTTCGGCCGCGCTTTCCGGCGCTTCCTCTTCGCCCAGCTCGCCCCCCAGCGCGGTGTACAGCTCGAACATCAAATCGTTGTAAACCGAGCATCCCCCCAGCATCGCGGCCAACAGCAGGGCCGCCAAAAGCAAAGCCAACCTGCGTTTTTTCATTTTGTCCTCCATTCTCCAATCCAGCGTTTCACTCTATAAATACCGGCTCAAAATGTGTTGTCAAATCGCGTACCCGCCTATTTCCAGCCAAACCCTCAGGCGGTCTATCTGCTCTTGCGTCATGCCATTGTCCGCCAGCACGGCCAGCAAATCGCCTATGGGTATGCCGTAGGCCACGGCCACCTCAGCAACTATGGCAAAGCCCTCTTCCTCATCCAGCGCGCCGCTTTCCATGGCTTCCAGCAATATGCTCACGGCCGCCATCATGTTCTCGTCATATCCGTCCTCGGCAAGGGCCTCTTCGGCAGGCTCCGCGGCCATGGCGCCGGGGCCGCCCCCGGCGGCGGGCGAGGTGCCCAGCAGGGCGGCCAGCGCGGGCGAGGGCGTCACGGTGAAACGGTGCGGCGTCGTCACGCGCGCCGTCACCATAGTACCGTCCGCACTGTAGGGTTCATAATCAAAATCGCTAATCATATCGAACATCATCACTTCGGCACTATAGCTTTCGCCGTTTTGCGCCTTGTAGCCTATGTTTTGGTTGTACAAACTCATCGCGGCAATTTGCGTACCGTCCTCACTGCTGTTGTTGTGCAAATTAATCAACTGGCCTCTGCCGTCATTATTTTCCCCCGGCACGGTCACTTCGTAGCGGTTTTGGCCAAACACGCCCCGCACCACCACAGGCGGGCTATCGTACAGGCTGTAGGGCTCATTTTCCTCCCCATAATCGGCCCAGTACGACTGCTCCATCTCCGCATACAAATGCTGCATTTCATCCACGGCCGAGTTATTCACGTTCAGCACGCCCTGCCGGTCCAGTTCCTCCAGTTCCTCCCAGGTGACGAACTGCATCGAATCAATGCGGGTGCCTTCGTCCGGCACTGCTTCCAGCGCCAGCGCCTGCGGCAAAGGCACCTGCTGCGTGCCGCCTCCCTCGTCCCGCCAAGCGATGCGCAATTGCAAGGTTTCGCCCAGCAGCTCGGGGTATTGGCCCAGCAAATAATCGCCGAAGTAATAAGTGTTGATAGGAGCGTAACCCGAGGCCCTGTCAACATCGTTCAGATAGCCGTCGTTTATCCTCATCACCTCGTGCCAGCGGCTGCCGTCCGGCGAAACCTCCAGATAGGTTTCCGGCCAACTTTCATCCGCCTCATGGTCTATTTCCGGCGCGGCGTACACAAGGACGTAAGTGCTTTGGAGGAAGGGCGCCGGCCGAAACAATCACCTGAATAACGTTGTTTTCGGCATAGTCGTCGTTTGGCACATCGTAGCGGATGACGCTTCCGGCAGACACGCTGCCGCTGTGCTCATAACTATACTCCGCGTAATAATTGTGGCCGCTGTCGTTGGTCTTAAATTCATGAAAGGCCGCCACGGCCTCGTGCGCGGTAATTCCCTCGAACTGCGGCAGCATCCCCTCGTCGTAGGCTTCCCAAAAGGTGCCCGCGCTCAATGATACCGTCACCTCGCCGCCCTCGTCCACCACGGCGCCGGCCTCGGGCGTTTGGGCCAGCACCGCGTTCTTGGGCTGGCTGGGGCTGGGCCGCGCTTCCCCGCGCACCAGCACCAGGCCCGCGTCCTCCAGCGCCTGGGCCGCCTCCGCCTCGCCAAGGCCCGTGATGCTGGGCACCAGCGCCTGGCCGTCGGCCAGGGCGTTGCCGTAGTTGTCGGTCAGCTTGGCCGCCTCGCCAATCACAATGTCCTCACCCTCGCCCCCCAGGGTGGAAAGCGCAATGCCCCCCGCCACCAGCGCCAGCGCCGCCAGGCCAATGGCTATTCTGCCCGCCAGCGGCAGGCGGGCGGCGCCTGCGCGCACGGGCTTCACCTTCACGCGCTCCACGCCGTCGGCCAGCAGGGCCTCTTTAAACTGCCCCAGGGTCTGGGTGCGGTCGTTTTTGCGAATGTTCAGCGCGTTCATCAGCGCGTTTTCGGCGCTTTGCGGCAGCACGATGCCCATCTTCGAGGGCTCCTTCAGTTCGTCCTGCACCGCGCGTTCCAGGCTGTCCGGCGGGGTCACGCCTGTCAGCATCTTGTAAAAAGTGGCCGCCAGGGCGTACACGTCGGTCCACGAGCCCTGCTCGCCCTTGCTGCGGTACTGTTCCTCGGGGGCGTAGCCGGGCTTGAGAATGACGGACAGGCTTTTGGAGTTGACGCCGCTCTCGTAGCGGGCGGCGCCAAAGTCCAGCAGCTTCACCTCTCCCTCGCGGGTGAGGTAGATGTTGTCGGGCGATAAATCGCGGTGAATGATGCCCGTTTGGTGCACGGGGGCCAGCGTGTCGCATATTTTCAGAATAATTTCGCGCGCCTGCTCGTAGGGCATGGGGCCTTTTGCCGCCAAAATGGCCTTCACGTCCTGCCCATTCAAAAACTGCATCACAATATAGGCCGTCGCGTTCTGAGAGAAGGTGTCGTAAATATCGGTGATGCCGGGAATGCCGTTGAACTGCGCCAGGCGGTGGGCTTCGTCCAAAAACCGCTGCAAGCCGAAGCCGAACTGCTCGGTGGCGGGGCCGTCGAACACCGTCACCGAGGTGCCGCCCGGCATGCGCGTGGCGAAGGTGGAGGGCAGAAACTCCTTGATGGCCACGATGCGTTCAAGCTGGGCGTCCCAGCCGATGTAGGTGACGCCGAAGCCGCCGTAGCCCAGCACCCGCCCCACAATGTAGCGCCCCTGCAAAATGGTCTCCGCCTGCAGGTGATACGCCTCCATGGGCGGGGTACCGCGCAGGTACCCGCAGTGCGGGCACTGGGCGGCGTTTTGCGGTATTTCGGCCATACAGCCCATGCAGCGAATCATGATTATCCTCCGATTAATTGTTCCGCTCTTCCCAATACGCCATGATGGCGTCGTACACGGCCTGGCTGCCCGCACCCTCGTCCTGAATCATGTCTATCACTTCATAGGGCACGTTCTGGCCGAAGTTGTCGTAAACGAGGCTTTCCATAAACTGCGGGGTAAACAGGCTGCCAAGGCCGTGCAGCTGGGCATAGGTTTCCATCACGGCGCGGTTCACGGGCAGTTCGTTTTCGCTTTGCAGCATCAATATCTCCTGCCCGCGCTCGCTGAACATGAAGTGCAGGAACAGCATGCCCAAATTCTGCTGGTTTTCCGTCACATGGCCGCTCACATACCAGTTGCTGTACACTTCGCACAGCACCTTGCCATCCGCCATCAGGGGGATAATCTGCGCCGCGTTGTTTGCCCGGCGGTTTGCGTATTGTATTTCCGACAGGCCCATCCGCCCCACGCTGAGTGCGGGAACATTATGGGCGTATTCCTGCGGCAGGCGCTGGCCGGTGCCGGGGTCGTTCACCCAGTTGCCGAAGTAGCCGCCCTGGTACATCTCGGTGTACTCGGCCATCATGGCGGCCACGCGCTCGGGTTCGTCGCGCCCCAGGCGTGGGTGCATGGCGTCGATGGCGTCGCGCGCCTCGTAGGGGCGCAGTTCCACCACGCCGGGCTTGTCGCGTTCCAGTTGCAATATCTCGTCAAAGGAAGCAATGCTCTCCGGCAGGGCAAGGCCGTAGGCCTGCGCCGCGGCGGGGTTGCCATCTGGGGTCCTCCCATTCCTGCCGGGCCTGCCACAGCTCGTTCACCAGCAGATAGTCGTCCATTTCCAGCGCGTTGTACAGGGGCGTCAAATCGGCCATATAGCTCTCGTCGTCGCCCAGTTCCTGCCAGAAGGACACGTCGAATACCGCCGCAGCCTCGGCGCTCGTCATGCGCGGCGCCAGCTCCCGCCGCGCGGCGTCGTAGTTGCCTGCGCCACTTCCGTAATAAACGGGTTCAATGTTCACGCTGTGCTCGGGGTATTGGCGGGTGAAGGCCTCGGCCAATTGCTGCAGGCGCTGCAACTCGCCTTCCGAGTAGCTGCTTTCGCTGCTCGTCAGCGTCAGAACGGTAATGGCGTCGGGCCTGATGTTCACGTCGGCCAGCGACGGCCCGCCGCCAATCACCACCCGGCGCACGCCGCCCCCGGCAATGCCGGAGGCCACCAGCGCCACCGCCAGCACCAGCGCCAGCAACGAGGCCACCACCGCCGCCACGCCGCGCCGCTTGCGCTTTTTAATCTCTTCCTCCGGCTCGGCCACCACGGTGCGGTTTTCCAGCACGGCCAGCATGGCGTCGGCGCTTTTAAAGCGGATTTCCGGCCTCAAGGCCATGGCGCGCATCACGGCGTTGTCCACGCTGGCATCCACCGGCACGCCGGTTTGAGATACCTTTACCAGCCTGTCCTTCTCAAAGCGTTCGATGGATTCCTCGGGCGTTTGGCCGCTGAGCATTTTGTACAGCGTGGCCCCGGCGGCGTAAATATCCGTCCACACGCCCTGCTTCATGTTGCTTCGGTACTGCTCGGGCGGGGCGTAGCCTTTTTTCACCACCACGCCCTGAGAAAGCTCGCTGCCCTCGGCGGCCGCGAAGCGCGCGGCGCCGAAGTCCAGCAGCTTTACCTCGCCGCTGCGCAAAATATACACATTGTCCGGCGAGATGTCCCGGTGGATGATGCCTTTTTGATGGATGCAGGACAGGCCCCGCAGCACCCCGGCTTCTATCAGCAGGGCGGTGTCCTGCGCCAGGCGGCCGCCGCTTTGCGCCAGATACTCTTTCAGCGTCATGCCGTCGAGGTACTCCATCACAATGTAGGCGGTGGCGTTGTCCTCAAAGTAATCCAGCACGCTCACAATGTGGCGTTCCCCCGCGAAGCGCGCCAGGTTCTTGGCCTCGTCCATAAAGCGCCCCAGCTGCACGCGGAAGTGCTCGGTCTTATCGCCCGAGAAAACGCGCAGCTTCGCCTCGCCCGGAATGCGGCTGGCCAGAGACTGGGGAAAGAATTCCTTGATGGCCACAAGCGCGCCAAGGCGCGTGTCCCACGCCTTATAGGTAACGCCAAAGCCGCCCACGCCCAGCACGGTGCCTATGATGTAGCGCCCCCACAGCCGCGTGCCGGGCGCCAGCAAATACGGCTCCTTCGGCGGGGTGCCGGCCACATAGCCGCAGTAGGGGCACACCTCGTAGGCCCCGCGCTGGGAAAAGCAATTCAGGCAAATCCTGTCGTTATCCATCGGCCTGTCAATCCAGCCGGAAGCGGTTGCTTCGGTTGCCCAGGGCAATCACGGTGCCTCGGGCCAGGCTGGTGGGCATGTTGGCCACCAGGCGGCTGCCGCCGTCCACAAAGGTGCCGTTCGAGGAATAATCGGTAACGGTGTAATTGCCGGCGCCGGGGTTGTAGATAATGCCGCAGTGGCGGCGGCTCAGCCTGTCGGCGTTCTGGTCCACTATCAGGTTGCACAGGCTGTTGTCCCGGCCAATCACCATCTCGTCGCCGCCGGCCAGGGGCAGCGTTTGCCCCGCGTACATGCCGCTCATCCCGCTGATGGAACCGCTCTGCGCGGGCATTCCGCCGGGCATGGGCGCAGCGCCGGGCATGGCGCCGGGCATGGGGGCCTGCTGCTGCCAGGGCGCGCCTCGCTCAGAGGGCTTCATTGCGCGGGTGAGGGCCACGGGGTTGCCCTGGGCGTCGCGCTGGGCCTCCACGTTCACCACGTCCATCACCCGGCGCGAGGTGCCCTCGCCCGTGAAGGGATAGTTGCGGCCAAAGGCGATGAGATAATCCCACACCAGGCGAATACCGCTTAAAAAGGGCACCAGCACCGTAAGGCTAAGGTGGGGCTTGATGTTGTGCGCCACATAGAATTTATAGCGCCAATACACGTTGTAGGCCAGGCAGCACAGCAGGTACAGCGTCACCAGCACCGTGGCAAAGGTGGCGGCCTCCGCGCTGATGGCCACAATGATGGTGCGCACCAGCCAGGCGTACAGCCACCAGCCGTCGAGGAAGAACATTTTCCACCAGCCCTCTTCCACAATGCTAAGCTTATACACCGTGCGCGCGAAGGGGACGAAGGGCATCCAGTCTTTCCCCAGGCCGCTTTTACGGCCGATGAACTGCCATTTGTAAGCCGTCACGATGTAATAGGCCGCCAAAAAGAGAATGATCAAAATAGCGAACACCACCATGAGGAAACCAAGCCCCGCCAGAAAGCTGCGCAAACCCGGCACCAGTTCCAAAACGTCGCCCAACCCAATATCGCCGTAATCCATTTTTGTTGTCCTCCCATATCATAATATAAGAATTCTACACTTCGTTATCCCCGTCACCGCGGGTTCAACCCACAATCCCTTGTCATCCTGAGCGCAGCGAAGGATCTTTCCCTTCGGGTAGATGCACCCAGCCAACTCAAAGATTCTTCGCTTCATTGCCCCCGTCACCGCGGGCTCAACCCGCAATCCCTTGTCATCCTGAGCGCAGCGAAGGATCTTTCCCTTCGGGTAGATAAATGTAACCCAAGCAACTCTCGTCATTGCGGGCTTTTCAACCCTTCGTCATTGCGGGCTTGACCCGCAATCTCCTGCCCTTCGTCCATTGCCGGCCCCGCCCACAATCTCCCGTCCGCTTCACCCATCCCGTAAGAGATTGCGGGGCAAGCCCGCAATGACATACCAAAGACAGGCGCCACCATACACTGCAACTAAAACCGTTGTTTTGAACACTCCTTCAGCCCAGGCGCTCACCGCTGCTCGGTGCGCTCGCCGGCATCCCAGTTAAACTGCGCCGTGCAGCAGGGAATGAACATCAGTTCGCTTTTGCCCACCGTGAGGCGGTCGTGCATCTTCACCTCGCGCGGGGAAAGCACCACCTCGCCGTTCAGGTAGCAAAGCTCCTTGCTGTCTCCCGGCTGCACAATGAACAGGTTGCCGCGCGGCTCGTACACCACCACGGCGTGCCGCTCGCGCGAGACGGTGCTGTCCTTGGCCAGCGATACGTCCATACCGCCCGCGCGCCCAATGAAGTTGCGCCCGCTTTTCAGGCGGAAGTCCTCGCCGAAGTGCTCGCCCTCGGTGCACACCAGCCAGCCCACCACCGGCTCCTTGCCAATGGCGCTTTGGAAAAACCCGATGGTCTTCTCGTCCCCCGCCATAGACACCGCGCCGCTTTGCACCGCGCCCGTGGCGGCGTTCACCGCCTCTTGCAGGCTGTTTTGCGGCATGCTGGTGGCCGCCGCCGAAGCGGCGGATTCGGGCATGGCGGCCACGGTAACGGCGTCGTTGGCAGGGGTGTGCATCACCGGCACCGTTACGCCCGCCGCGCCGGCCCTTGCGGGCGCCGAGCAATGCGGGCAGCTTTGGTAGCGTTCCGCGTCGTAAAAATGGCCGTTTTCACACTTCACAAGATTCATCTTCATCACTCCTCTGATTTTGTTGCCCCGGCAACACTTCTTGCTCGGGTGTGGTTGCTTTTTCGGGAATTATCGCTTCAGATGCACCGTAATACCGCATCAGGATAACCGAGGTATTGTCTTTTGCGCCGGGGCTGGAATCGAAGGCAGAGGCGGTGAGCAGGGTGGCCGTTTGCCGCAGGGGGGCCGCATTGTCTTGCAGCAGCCGCAAAATGGCCTCGTCGCTCAGGGCTTTCGTCAGCCCGTCGCTGCACAGCAGCACCAAATCTCCGCGTTGCAGCGCAAATGCCGCTTTGCTTATGTCCAGCTCTTCCAGCACCGGCGCGCCAATATAGCTCACCAGCGCCTCGCGGTTGGGGTCGCTGTCTGCCTGCTGCTGGCTGATTTGCCCGTTTTCCACCATGCGCTGCAATTGCACGGCATAGTTGTGGTCGCGGGTCAGGCGGGCCATCTCGCCGCCGCGCAGCAGGTAGATTCGGCTGTCTCCCACGCCCGCCCAAAAGAGGCTCTCGCCCAGAATAAGCGCGATGCACAGCGTGGTTCCGGCCTCTACGCCATTGTCCCGGTTGAAGGCCAGCAGCATATCGTTGGCGCCCAGCACGGCCCGCATCAGGCGGGCCGGCACGTCGTCCTCGGGCCTTACATCGCTGAGGGCGTTGGCCACGAAGCTGACCACCTCGCTGCTGGCGGCCTCGCCGTCGCTCATGCCGCCCATACCGTCGCACAGCACGGCAAGCGCGGCGTCCTCGCCGCCTGCCGCCGGGGGCGAAACGAACACGGCGTCCTGCTGGTAATCCCGGGTGCCGATGTGCGTGGCCATGCCGGTGTCCACCGCCGGCATGGGGATGTCGTGGGCCTGTATCGTGGGAATATCGGCCTGCGGCGGCGGGGCCTGTTGTGCTTTTTTTCTTCGCCCGAACCATTTTATTTTCATTCCAGGCCCACCTTCATTTCATAGTCGCAGCCCAAAAGGCGGAAGGTATCGCCCGGCTGCAGCACCGCCGTGCGGTTCTTTTCCAGCCGCTTTGTGCCGATGGCCGTCCCGTTGGTGGAAAAATCCACAAGGTAAAAAACGTTGGCCTTGTCGTCGTATTGCAATGTGCAGTGCAGGCGCGAAACGCCGGGGTCGTCCAGCAGGATGTTGCATTGCTCGGCGGCTCGGCCCACGCTCATGCGCATGTTTTTGGGCAGCAGCCAGCGGTCTTTCGGCTTGCCGGCGCGCCACAGCTGCACAAAGGGGTTGCCGTGCACCGCGGCCACCTGGCCGTCCGGCAGGCTGGCCGTTTGCTTGGTGCGAGGGGCGTTCACCGCCATCAGCAGCTCGCGCACGTTTTGCGGGCGGGCGCGCCAGTCCAGCGCAAGGCCGCTCTCAATGGCGGTGCACAAAAGGGGCGAAAGGCCCGGGCACTGCCCGGCAAGGCCCGGCAGCGGCGCACCGGCCAGCCGGTCGGGCGCGTCGGGCACGTTTTGCCCGGTGACGGCGTTGTAGAAGGTGGCGCACAGGGCGTAGATATCCGTCCAGGGGCCCTGCTTGCCGTGGGAGGAATATTGCTCGGGCGGGGCGAAGCCGGGCTTGAGGATGACCGACAGGCTTTGGCTGCGCTCGCTCACAAAGTAGCGCGTGGCGCCGAAATCAATCAGCTTCACCGCGCCTTTCTGGGTGACGAAGATGTTTTCTGGGCTGATGTCGCGGTGCAAAAGGTTCTGGCTGTGCACGTCCTGCAAAGTGCGGGCGATGGCCAAAAGCACCTCCTGCGCCAGCCGCGGCGGCACCCGCCCGCCCATGCTGCGCGCCAGAGCCTTCAGGTTCACGCCGTCCAGATACTCCATGGCAAAATAGGCGGTGCCGTTCTCTTCAAAATAGCCGTGCACCTGCACCACGGCCCCGTTGCCGGAAAATTTTTGCAGCACGGCGGCCTCCTGGCCGAACAACCGCAGCCCGTGAAGGAAGACGTCGCGGTTCGCGCCGCTGGAGGGGCGCACCGTGCGGCGGCCCGAATCCCGCACGCAAAGCTGGGTGGGCAGGTATTCCTTCACGGCGCACAGCGCGCCCGCCTGTTCGTCTTTGGCAAGGTAGGTAACGCCGAAGCCGCCCGCGCCCAGCACCCGGCCCAGCAGGTAGCGCCCGCCGCACAGGCTGCTGCCCGCGGGCATCACCATGTGGTTTTCGCGCTGGGCGAAGCCCACATAGCCGCACACCGCACAGCGCCCGGCATAGCCCGGGGCAAAGCAGTTCGGGCAAAGCTGCGTTTCCGGCATCGGTTTCAATCCTTTCAGATGCTGAAGATAAACTTGGTTGCCCCCGCCTCAATCACATCGCCGCTTTGCAGCGGGCGGGGGTTTTGCAGCGCCATGCCGTTCAGCCGCGTTTCGCCCCGCTCGCTGAGGTTCGCGAGGGTAAATATCCCGTTTTCCTCGCCAATCACAAAGTGCTGGCGGCTCATTGTGGCGTCGTCGAACACGAGGTCGCAGGCGTCGCCCCGGCCCACGAACAAGCTTTTGTCCACGGGCACCTTCACGCTGCGCGCGGGGCCGCCGCCGGCGCTCACCTTCAGGGTAATTTCCCGCGCGGGGGCCGAGGCCTGCACGAAACGCACCTGCGCGCCGGGGGCGTTTGCCAGTTCCTTTTCCACCACGGCGGCGTCGGCATAGTGCAGCTTGCCGCCCTTCACCACAAAGCCTCCGCGCTTTTTCACCACCGCCAGCGCAATGCCCGCAATAATGCCCACCCCCGCCAGCGTGAAGAGCAGCCACAGCCCGAAGGGGCTGCCGGGCGCGGGTTCGGGCGCAGGCGCGGCTTCCGGCGGCGCTTGCGTTCCTTCAAAGTCTAGCGTCACCTCGCCCGCCACGGCGTTTTTCTCCATTGAAATATCCGCGACGCCGGGGCACAAAATGCGCAGCGGCCCGCTGCCGGGCGCGGGGGAAAGCGTGAGCAGCACCGCACTCTCGGCCTCGCTGTAGGCCGCGGCCGAAACGCCGGCCAAATCCCCGTTTTCGCGGATTATCTCATAGGCTTCGGGGCTTTCCGCACCCTGCACCGGCTCGCTGAACGTCAGCCGGATGCTCTCGGGAGTCAGTTGCTCGGCCAGCGTTACGGCGGGGGGCGCAGTGTCGGGCGTCCAGTGGCGCAGGGCCACATCGGCCTCGGCGGCCGCGCCGCCCGTTTGCAGCGTCAGGGTTTGCACCGGCGTGTCGATGAGGTTATTTTGCGCCCGCGCCTCTATCAGCACGGCGCTTTGAATGCTTTGCAGCCGCTCGGCAAAGGCCGGCTGCAAGCCCTGCGCGTTCACCACGGCAATGGCGCCGCCGCTTTGGCGGGCCAGCGCGCCGAAGTTGTCCAGTTCCTGCTTGCCGCCGGTATCAAAGCCGAAGGCGTAGACGGGCAGGTTGCTTTCGGCCAGCAGGCCGTCCACCTCGGCCTTGGTGTAGCCGCCCAGGTTGTAATCCACCGAATCGGAAAACACGAAGGCCACTTCGCGCCGCAGCGGCTCGCCCTCGGCGGCCAGTTCGGCGCAGGCGGCCAGCGCGTCGAAAAACAGGGTGCCGGGCTGGCTGGGCGCAAGGCTTTGCGCGGCCTCGGCCAGCTTTGCGGCGTCGGCCTCGTGGCGCAGCAGGGTGCTCACCTCTACGCCAAAGCTGATGAGGGAAACGCTGTCGCCCTCGCGCATATCCCCGGCAAACCCCGCCAGCACCCCGCGCACAGCCTCCATTTGCACCGCGGTGGTGGAGGTGGAACAGTCCACAAGAAAATACCAGGCCGTGGGGGCGGGCTGCGCCGCGCTCAGGGCTTCAATTTCCAGCGGCCGCCCGTCAAGCGTCAGGCTCAGGCCCTCCGCCTCGGGCGCTTCGTTTGCGTAGGCCCACACCCGCAGCAGCGGCATCTCGGCCTGGGCCTGCTCTATGCGCAGCGCGGCCTGCGGCGCAGAATCGTCTCCGCCGCCCTGGGCGCTTGCCGCCAAGGGCGCGCACAGCGCCAGCAGCGCCGCCAGGCACAGCGCGGCGGCGGCGCGCCCAAATACCACTCTCTTCCCGGTTGTTCCGCCTTGTTTTACCATCTTCTCTCCCCCGTGCAAAAAGGGACAAAAACATACTCGCCCGCGCCCATGGCCAGCACCTCGCCGCCCAGCAGCCTGCGGGTTTCTTCCAGGCGCTCGCCGTTCACCAGCACGCCATCGCCCTTCCCGCGCGCCAGCACAAAGGCCCCTTGGCGCGGCTCGAACACGATAGAGCAATGGTCTTCCCGGCTGATGTGCGCGTCATCGGCCAGCACAACATCGCTTTGCATGGCGCGGCCCACAAAGTTGCGCCCGGCGTGCAGGCGCCAGTCGCGCCCGCGCTCCGGCCCTTTGGTGCACACCAGCCAGCCCACCACCGGGTCCATGCCCTTCTCTGTGCTGAATATGCCCACGGTGCGCGCGTCCCCGCCTTCGGGGGCACCCAGTTCCACCCGCAATTGCGGGCGCGGGGCGGGGGCCGTAAGCGCGCCGCCGAAAACGGTCATGGCGTCGGCGCCGGGCCGCCGCAGCGGCTGCGGGTTTTCACAGTGCGGGCAGCTCTCATATTTTTCATCGTCGTAATAATGCCCCTGCGGGCAGCGCGCCACGGCCACGTTTAACCCCTCCTTCTGTTTACCGAACAGTGACCGCTATGGCCGAGTAATTGTCCATGCGATGGCCCTTGCCGTTTTGCAGCACTGTTTCCTCCATGTCCGCCAGCCAGTCCTTCGGCGTTTCGCTGCGGCGCAACGCGCGGGCCATCTCCCGCTCGTCCACGTACTCCCAAAAACCATCGCTGCACAAAAGAAAGCTTTGCGGCGGCGCGAGACCCAGTTCAGCCGAAAGCTCATAGCGCGGGCTGTCCCACTCGATGCCCAGCACCCGCGTCAGGCGGTTGCGGTCTTCGTGAAAGCGGATGTCGCGCTCGCGGATTTCCCCCTGCGCGGCCAGCATTTGCGGCACGCTGTGGTCCAGCGTGCGCGTGGCCAGGCGCGCGCCGCTGAACAGGTACAGCCGCGAATCGCCCACGTGCGCCCAGCGGGCCGTTCCGTTTGCCAGGTTCAGCAGCACCAGGGTTGTTTTCATGTCCTGCCGGCGGTTTTGGCGAAGTTGCATCCGCAAAAGCTTTTCCTGCGCGGCCAGCATGCAGCGCGCCAGCACATCGCCGTCCTGCGGGGGCGCCTCGGCGAACACGGCCCCCGCCGTCTCCACCGCGCTTTGCGAGGCCGCCTCGCCCGCGCCGTGGCCGCCCAGGCCGTCGGCCAGCGCGAAAAGCGTCCGGCCTTCCGCCTCGAACACGGCGACGCTGTCCTCGTTTACTTCGCGCATGCCCTTGTGCGTTATAAACGCGTGTTGCAGCATATCCTCATCCTCAGTTTGTTATTGCGGGCGTTTGCTGTTTTCTCGCCAGATGGACGGCGCGCAGCCGTAATAGGCTTTGAACTGCTTGCAAAAATAGAAGTAGTTGGCGTAGCCGCAGGCCAGCGCCACCTCTTTCAGCGGCATCGCGCCCTCGCTCACCCAGTCGGCGGCGTGGCGCATGCGCACGTCGGTAATGAAGGTGATAAAGGTGGTGTCGTAATGGCGGGCAAACAGGTTGCAGATATAGCCCGCGCTGAGGTGAAACTGGCGGCTCATTTTTTCCAGCGTGAACTTTTCGGTGTAGTTTTCCTTGATATAGGCAATCATCTCGTCAAAAGCCGGTATGCCCACGGGCGCATAGCGCACATCCGTCGCGGCGGCGGGCGTCGCGGCCTCGCCCGCCAGCTTGCGCGCCAGCTTCTGCATCACCAGCTGTATCTCTTCAATGTTCAGCGGCTTTAAAATGTAGTCCAGCCCGCCCTGCAAAAAGAAGGTGCGCGAATCCTCGAAGGAACCGAAGGCGCTCAGTATCACCCACTCACAGGAGGCGCCCGCTTCCTGCGCGCAGCGCATCAGCTCAAAGCCGTCCATTTCGGGCATCTTTAAGTCGCAAAACACCACGTCGGGCTTCAGTTCAATAATTTCCCCCAGCGCCGCGCGCGGGTTGGTGCTGCCGCCTATCATCTCGGCGCCAAATTCCAGCCAGGGCACGCCGTCTGTAATCTGACGCAAAATCATCGCATCGTCATCTATCGCATACACCCGCAGCATGCCCTTTCCCCCTCCGGTTTTCATTTCTCTCATCATACCGTAAAAGCTTGCGCATGGATATATACAATCTTCACATTCACTACTCCATATCTCACTTTTTCGTCAAATTCGTCCCATTGTGTGCTATACTGACACTAAAATCTTAGAACCGGTATTTGGGCACGGGAATAAGGGGGGCATGGCATATGCGCGGCAAGCGGATGGCGGCGCTGGCGCTGGCGGCCGCGCTGGCGCTGGCGGCGCTGGGGCTGTATGTGGCGCGGCGGGCCACGGGGCGGCAGGCCCCGCAAAGCGTAACGATAGCCATGCCTTACAATAAATATATCTTCCAGCCAAACACGGGCTACTACACCCGCTGGCTGGAAGAACAAACCGGCCTCGATATCAAATTTGTGCAGATGGAGGAAGCCGTCACCGACGACTACCTGCGCCTGCTGTTCTCCACCGGCGCGGAAAATTTGGACGCCGTCTTTCTGCCGCCGGGGGCGGACTCCCCCGGCACCGCCCTGCTGTACGAATTGGGGCGGCAGGGGGCCATTTTGCCGCTGGAAGGCTATGTTGACGAGCTGGGCGAACACACGAAGGCCATGTTTGCCTCTTTTGAGGCCTATGATTTGCGGGCCTCGCTGGCCGACGCGGACGGCAGCCTGTACTGGCTGCCCAATGTGAGCACCGCGAGGCACACCCAGATGGGACAGACGATGTGGATAAACGCCAATTGGCTAAAAACGCTGGGCCTGCGCTTGCCGCAAAGCACCGAGGAACTGCGCGGAGTGCTGCGCGCCTTCGCAAAGCGGGACCCCAACGGCAACGGCCTGGCCGACGAGCTGCCGCTGGCCGGCTGCGCCGGCGACGCCACCTTCGCGCCGCAGCATTTCATCATCAACGCCTTTGTGTACAACGACCCCCGCGTGGCCCATTTGGCCGTGGATGGGGAAAAGCTGTCCTTCCCGCCCTCAAGCGAGGAGTGGCGCGCGGCACTGAGCTATTTGAACACGCTGTATGAGGAGGGGCTTTTCCCCGCGCAGTGCTTTGGCTTTACCGCCACCCAGCTGGAACAGCTGATAAACGACCCGCGCGACCTTGTGGGCTGCTTCACCAGCGAAAACGCCGCCGACCTGATGCGCGTACACTCGCCCGACGTGTTGAGCCGCTATGTGCACCTGCCGCCGCTAAAGGGGCCGGGCGGCGCGGCCCTGGCGCAGGCGCCCGCGCCGCAGGTGGCGCCCGGCGGCTTCATTTGCGGCCACAGCAAAGACCCGCAGGCCGTTTTCCGCCTGATGGATTTGATGCTCTCGCCCGAGGCGGCGCTGATTGCCCATTTTGGCCAGCAGGATGTGGACTGGAAATACGCCGAGCCGGGCGACGTGACCATCACCGGCCGGCAGGCCTTCATCCATGTGCGCAACAACCTTGCCGCCGGCATCCACAACCAAAACCTGGCCCAAACGGGGCCCTGCTACCTCACCGGCGACGTTACCGACGAAGTGATGTGGGGCGGCCCGCTGATGGAGCAATTGTTCATGGACGCCCGCGCGCGCATGGCCTACCAAAACAGCTACCCGGAAAAAGCCATCCCCGCACTGCTGTATCCGCCGGGGCGCAGGGACGAAATGCAGCACATGGCCGGGCAAATTACGCAGTATGCCGCCGATGCGCTGGAAGACTTCGTCACCGGCGAGGAGGACATTGACAGCGACGCGGCCTGGCGGCGTTATTTGCAGCACTATGAGGCGCTGGGCCTTGCGGAATTTCTGGCCGTATGTGAGGCTGAGCTTTTAAGTGAGCACTGATACAATGTCATTCTGGGAAAAATCGAAAGGCGGCTTGAGGATGAAACAGGGGGGAAAGCTGCGGCTTTTGGCGGGCGCGCTGGCCTTTTTCTGCGCGCTGCTGTGCGCCTGCGGGCAGGGCGCGGGCCGGGCTGCCGGGCCCACGGCGCAAATGCAGGAATGGGCGCAGGCGGCAAAGCTGAACGCCGAGGAAACGCCCCTGCAGCTATACCAGGCGGCGCTGGAAGAGGGTACGCTGGTGGTGTACAGCACCAGCACCCGCGTGATAGAGGCGGCGCAGAGCTTTGAGGCGCAGTACCCGGGCCTGGTGGTGGAGATTTTCGACTTGCGGTCGCCCGATATCAAGGATTTGCTTTTGGAGAACCGGGAAAGCGGTATACCGCTGTGCGACGTGGTGGTGTGCGCCGACAATGACGGCCTGTTTTCCCAAAGCCTGATACCCGAGGGCATCCTGTACAAATACACCCCGCAGGATATCGCGCCGCAGCTTTTATACGACGCGCCCGACGAGGCGTTGTTTTTCCTCGGCGAAGGGGAGATAGCCTTTTACAACAGCCGCTTGTGGGGCGAAGCGCCTTTTACGAACTGGTGGCAGCTCACCGAGCCGGAGTTTTTCGGCAAGGTTTATATGCCAGACCCATTCCGAAGCGACTCGGCCTACGGCTTTATGGCCACCATCGCCACCCGGCCGGAATTGATGGCGGAAGCCTACGAGGCGCGCTATGGCCGGCCGCTGGAAGCGGGCGTACACGCGGGCGAGGAGTTCGTGCGCCGCCTGGTGCAAAACGGCCTGGTGCTGCGCACCTCCAGCGACGACGTGATGGAGGCCGTGGGCGCGCCCGGCATCGCCGAACCCCGGGTGGGCATCGTGATTTCCAGCAAAATGCGCCACAACGACATCGGCTATAATTTAGAGCCGATGCAGGGCCTTGCGCCCTTCGACGGCGTGTTTGCCCCGAACTCCATCAGCATTGCCGGCGGCAGCCACAACGTAAACGGGGCAAAGCTGTTCATCCGCTGGGTGCTGGGTGAGGCGGACGGTGCGGGGGCTGGCATCGAGCCCTTTTTGCAGAAGGGCGCGTTCAGCGTGCGCGGCGACGTGGCCGGCCCCTGGGACGCGCTGATGCACCCGGAAGACCTGATTTTGCTGGACCGTGCGCAGCTATACGCCAACGCGCCGCAATTCCAGCAATTATGGCTGGACGCCGTGGCCGGGAGAACGCCATGAAACGCAAGAACCTGCAGCAAAAGGTGCGCCTGTTGGTGCTGGGGCTGCTGGCGGCGGCGCTGCTGGTTTGGTTCGTGTATTTTTTGGCCACGCAAAGCACCGTGAACACCGTGGTGCGCATGGGCGCCCAGCAGGCAGCCCTGCGCGTGGCCGATAATTTGCAGCGGCATCTTGTGGAAATTCAGGATCTATTGCTGAACATACGCCGCCGCCCGGACGTATACGACTTTGCCGCCGAAACCGACCCGCTGGCCTACCACGAGCAGGCGGCCCGCATACAGCGTTACCTGGAAACCCAGCCCATTGGCCTGCAATACGTGGACAGTCTGGTCGTGTTCAGCGGGCAGAACGCTTACTACCGCTTTAAAGGCGACCTTGGCAACAGCGCGATGCGCTGGCTGTACGGCGAAATTGCCGGGGCGGCGCAGGGCGCAACGCTGATGGTGGAGCTTTCGGGTATTCGCTATGTGGCCTGCACCATGCCGCTGCAGCAGGGCGCTCGCAGCGTGGGCACGGTGGCGGCGCTGGTGGACGAAGGGCGCCTGCGCGCCATCATGGGCGACGTGCAAAACTATGCCGACGTAATTTTGGGGCTGGTGGTGAACGACGGCGTGGTGATAGCCAGCGACAGCCGCTGGGAGGGTCTGCCTCTGGAAGAACTGCGGCGGGAAAACAGCCTGCTGGTGCAGATACCCGGCTTTTTGCCGGCGCAAATTGCGGTGGGCACCCAGCAGGCAAGCCTTGAGCGATACAACGCCGTGTTCGCCTTCACGGTGATTGGCATCGGCGGCATTTTCATTTTGCTGATGGCGGCGTTTTCCCGTTTGCTGAACCGCCACTTTGTGCAGCCCCTCACGCACATTATGCTGGGGGTGCAGCGCATGGGCGAGGGCGGCGCGCAAACGCTGGAAAGCTGCGGCGACGATGAACTGGATTTGTTGACCGGCAAAATAAACGAGATGGTGTGGCGGCTGGATGAATCGAGCCAGGCGCTGCTGCAAACGCGCCTGCAATTGCAGCAAATTGAAATAGACCGGCACAAGGCGGAGATATTGTCCCTGAAAAAGCAAATCAGCGCGCATTTCACCGTGAATACGCTGGCGAACATCCGCCTTTTGGCCGAAGAGGGCGACATGGAGCGCGTGGGCCGCACCTGCGACGGGCTCTCGCAACTGCTAAACTATGCCAACGCTGGCAACGAGCACATTAGCTGTATGGATGAGTTTTTGGTGCTGGAGCAGTATGCGGACATCATGCTTCAGCGGTACCCGGGGCGCTTCACCGTGGAATTTGAGGTAGACGACCGCCTGATGGACGTGGCGATACCCCGGATGCTGGTGCAGCCGCTTTTGGAGAACGCCGTGGTGCACGGCGTACACAGCACCGGCGGGCATATCTGCGTAGACGCCGCGCTGCAAGGCGACGCCGTAAAAATTACCGTGCGGGACGATGGGGCCGGCATGGACAGCCAAACACTAAACACGCTGCAGCGCGAGCTTGCCAACGCCCAGGACACCGACACGGAAATAAGCGGGCTGGAAGGGGTGGCCCTGCGCAACATTGCCCGGCGGCTTGGCACCTGGTATGGCCGCAGCGCGCAAATACAAATAGAAAGCGCCCCCAGCGCGGGCACCACCGCAACGCTGTGCCTGCCCGCGCAGGGCATAGGGTGACAGAAAAGCCCTAAACTATATATGGGATATGGGGCTGTTGCAAGGCATACCGCCATGCAGCAGCCTCTTATAGTGTATTCAGGTGTGGCAGGGTGTTTTGAAAAGATGCCAAGGCCAAAGCTTGTGTCTTGCGGCCCCTCGCGAAGGTGGCAGCGAAGCGTACCTTTGCGGGGAGAAGGAGAAATCACGGAACGGAGCAAGCCCGCATGCTTCGCATGCGGGCTTGCGTAGTGTCGTGCATTTCGAGGCTGGCGTTATAGGTGGTTTTGCACACTTGACATTTCAACTTTAGTATGCACATTTTATCATAACAAATGGCAACTATCAAGCCGCTATTCGAATCTCATCCCGCTGCTAATCTCCAGCGTCTGCACGAACTCACCCAGCATTTCGATTCGCCGCCCAAGGGCTTGGCAGAGAAATTGGCGGCGTTCTTCGTCGATGAACGGGCTGCCTTCAAGGACACTTGCAAACTCATCTGCAATCCCATCCAGCGCGGGCAGGTCAAGCCAGTCAAATGTAGCAACCAAATCAAGCTGGTCGATATGCGTTTGGTAAAAAGTGACGCTCTTTGTTTCCGCCTCCGGGTTGATAAATCGGTTGATTGTGCCGCACCAGAGGGATGTCCCGTTATCGAACAGCGGCGCTGGGCCAATCCACTCCAGCGTGTCAGCATCCCGTACCGCGCCGAAGTTTCCATAGTGCCGGTCAGAATTGGCAATGAGGAAATCAACCGCCAACATCTGGTCGAGGCTGGTACGCATGCCCGGAATCCCCAGCGTGTCGCAGCAATCAAGAAAATGGGCGTATAAATCGACGCCCGGTTCGAAGGGCTTCGTTTCGCAGATTTGGAAAGCACTGACCAGTTCGGAATCTGTGCCTATGAAATCCTCGCATACACTGTAGGGCAAACCATTCTCCCACAGTAGTGTGTACTCTACATGGGGGATGTTCAGCCTGTCCAGCATCGCGCTTGCCAGCACTTCATTCAGCGGCTCCTGATGGAAGGGTCCCGTGCCACCTTTAAGCAGGTGACGCTTGTCACCGATAATCTTCCAGCGTTTCTTTAGCCGCCCATCTGTGGTAATGTCCGGGGAGAGCAGGTCGGGCTTTGCGCCGGTGATTTTCCCGCCGAAGAGAAGGTTGCCGACATCATCGGATAATCCGTTTTCAAAAAAGTTGATTTTTTCCCATTGCAACCCGCTGTTTTCCAGGCATATCCAGTATTGGTCCGACAATGAAAGGCCATAACACTCTTTTATAAGTGCCTGCACAAGCGGAATATTCAGTTTTTCCAGCATGTCGCGCAGCCCGGAGCGGCTGGCCGGGATGGAGCGGGTCGCCCACCATTTTGTGAATTTGGCATGATCCGGCAGTCCATCTATAATGGGAATCCCCACCGGCAAGTGGTCCGTATTGTACACGGCGTCCACGGAGAGGATGACGCCCAGCGCACCGTCCAGCGTCAGTTCCGCAACGGGAACCGTCTTGTGCATCAGCATGTAGCGCACGGGCTGTCACCACCTTTTTGGGAATAAATTCTACTACATTTTTATCTCCGGCCCCTGCTGGCCGTCTGGATTTTCCTGCTTTTCCTCTGCTTTCGGCGCCGCCATTTGTGCTTCCATCGGGGCAAAATCCATCCCGTCGATGCAATCGCTGTACACAAATTGCCGGACGGCCGTCATGTCACCTGATTCATAGAACGGAATCAGCAATTGCATGAATGGGCGCTGCCTTTCTATCGGAATCGAAAGGATACCACAGCCGGCAGAAATCATGATCTGATTCGCCGCCAGCATGGCCGTCCTCTTGTTGCCGTCCACAAACATCTGCTTTCTCATCAGGTACAGCATCAGCGTTATCGCCTTATCTGTAGGGCTGTCCAACGCCATAATCCCTGCAAGTTCTTCCTTTATTTGCGACTCGATAGGCATATCAGGCTTCCATGCCGTGCCTCCCATGGAAACCGGGATATTGCGGATGTACCCCGCACCATACACCAGGTTATCGCTTCCGACAATCTGGTTGATTCTGCAGATCAATGGAAAATCCATCGGATAGTCCAAATTATCCAGCACAAACTGCCAAGCGCGCTTCAGGTTGTTGACAGCGATGATTTCCTCCACCGGCACCTTATCAACGCCCAAGCCGTTGAAGATGGCCTCGGTGTCGGGATAGGTGACGCCCAATCCCTCCAGCTTTGCACTTTTCCAAATGTAATCCACAATGTTGCGCTTTGCGACAAAAATGTTCTGCTCCCTTGTCATCGCATATTTAGCGTCCATTAGTCACCTTCCCTTAGATAATTCTAATCGGGCTGAATCACCTTGCGAATATAAATGTCCATGGTTCACACCGGTTACCGCCAGCTCTTACATCTGCATTCCTATGCAAGGTCTTGCGCAAGGTTTTGTATCCGTTCCTGTACCTGTGCGCTGCCGTTCATGACAAAGGCGCAAACGGCCTGCCTGTCTATGGCGATGGGGATCATATCCATGCACTGTTCGAGCATGGATGCGGAAGGGACAGGCAGCCGCTGTGCCATGGTGAGCGCGCGGCTGTCGCGCTCCAGCAGTTCGAGGAACAGGGCGATCAGCTTGTCGTTCGTCCGCTCCAGCTTTTGTGGAATGCCGCGCGCAAACAAGGCGATGTTGTTGTCGAAGTTCGGCGCCATGGAGAGGATGCGCCCGTCGCCGACGTCGCGTAAAATGCCATAGTTTTTGGTGTGCCTGTCCATGTTGAAGCACAGCGTGTCCATATAGATGATTTGCAGGTACTGCTCCGCCAGTTCCGGCGTCATGGTATAGAGGGCATCGAAGTTCAGGCCATAATCCTCATCGCTGCCGACGATGCCGTCCGCCGCCTCATAGTTGACCGATGCGCCCCGTGTGAAATCAGGGCTTTTGATGGTATCGCCCTCCGGCTGGTAGTCTGCCATAGGGAAACCGAGGGCTTGGCCCAGCCGGCAGATGAACAACTCAGAGAAGCGTTCCAGCTCGCTGCCCTGCTTGACCATCCACCATTCTCCGTCCGCCAGCCGCCAGCACTTTTCAAAGCTGCCGATATTGGTCAACTCCGGTGTGCGGGAATAGGGCTGGTTGAAGCTGTCCGGGTCGCCTTGGAGGGCCAGTTTGTCGAAGAGGTTTGTTTTAAAGCGCACGTCCTCATACACAAGGGCGCTACCGCTCTCCCGGAACCAGTAGGTGTCGGTGATGGTGGCGGCATTGACTTTCAGCACGACCTCAATATCGTCCGCCGAGGCAAGGCGCAGCGCCTTTTTCAGCAGGCGGGAATTGGTGCGGTGCCCGTCGACGGCGCGGTCTCGCAGCCAGCCTTCCACATCACCGGTACGGCGCAGGTACAGGGGAAGGAGCGCCGCGTTGGATGTGGTTATGCGATTATCTTGCACCGTAGCAACAACGGCGTCTTTTGCCATTATCTCACCGTTCAGGTTCATCACGTGCGCACCTCCTGTTTGAACACAACAGACATTTATCTATACCGCATCGATACCTACATTACTACCGCCAGCGCACGTCCGCAATCCGCCGCGGAGCCGTGCGCTGGTAGCTAACATACGGATACCCCAGCAGTATGCATACCGCGATGGGCAAGTCTTGTATGTCCAGCCATTCACGGGCGGCAGGGTTCATGGCTGTCGCATACGCGAGGAATCCGTTGTACAGCGCGCCCAGCCCCTGCGCGATGGCCGCCATCTCCATGTTCTGCGCCGCGAGAGCCGCGTCCACCGAGCTCTCTGCGGCAACGTACAGCACGACCGGCGCGTCACGGAACAGGTAATCGATGCCCTGTGCCCGCATGGCGGAGAATTCCTTGAGGGACGCGAACATCTCCACAGGGGATATGCACGGCGATTCGGTTGCGTCAATACCGCCCCAAACCATGTCTTTCAAGACGGGCAGGCCGTCCTGCACCATAACAAGGCGGCAGCCTTGCCGGTTGGCCCCGGTGGCCGTGTAGCGCCCCGCCTGCACGATGCGCTCCAGTTTTTCCCGCTCCACAGGCAGGCCGGCGTACTGGCGGATGCTGCGCCGGGCTTTCACCGTGTAAAGCAGGCTGGCGATATCCAGCCCGAAGCGGCTTTCGTCAAATTCTTCCACATCTTCCATCTCATATTCCGGGATGGATACGGCTCCCACCGGACAGATTGCCACACAGTGCCCGCAGAGGATACATGGCTCGCAGGGATGTGCCTTTCCGCCCAGCATCTCGATATTGTCCGCAACGCAGTCATCGGCACATAAGCCGCACCCGGTGCATTTCTCTTTGTCGAACGTGACCATACGGTCCCTTCCTCTCCTGTGGGATTTAAGTTAAACGCGCGTGAATAGAAAACCCAAAACTACATGGTTGGCTGCTGCCCGTCCTGCCGGATACTGCCCTGTTCCTGGGCAAGAAGCAATTCCATGCTGTAGTCAAGGATCTTTGCTTTTCTCTCCTGCAGCATGACTCGGTAGAATTCCCTTTGCACCGGCAGCAGCCCCGGCGTTCCTTCCACAATTTTGGTCAGTTGTTCCATATCGATCCGCCCGTGAACACGCCTCAGGGCCGCGTTGCAGCCTTCATCCTTCAAAGAAGGGATAAACTCAAAATAGGATATCTTTTGGCCGTCTTCCTCTATAGCCGACGCGGGGAAGGTAAGTATCCGGCTATTGATCTCATCTTCGCTGCCCAGCACAGCGGGCATCTTATCCGCCGTGAGCTGCGGGTACAGGCAGGAGCCGCAGTCATATACCGGAGCTATCTCGGCGGTTTGGCGCTGCTCATCCACCAGAATCCCCCAATTTCCACCCGCCTTTAAGTATTTCTCTTGACCCGTCGCCATACAAGGGACTTGCTTTTGTAGGCATATTTTGATAAGATATTGATATGAAGGAGGTGGCCTTTATGCCTACGATTCGCCCCAGTTCCGATTTGCGGAACAGCTACAACGAAATCTCCGAATTTTGCCATAAGTATAACGAACCTGTTTTTATCACCAAAAACGGCACAGGGGATTTGGTTGTGCTGTCCAATGCGGAATATGAACGGTTGGTTGGCAAGCAGGAATTACACCGGCTGTTAGACGAGGGTCGGTCCGCTATGGAAGAAGGCCGGCATCGCCGGGCAAAAGATGTGTTTGCCGATATAGAAAGGAAGTTTGGCTTTGGAGGCATATAGCGTGTTCATTGACGAACCTGCCGAGCAAGACCTCTTGGGCATCCTAACCTACATCGCGGAAACACTGCATGAGCCAGCCGCCGCCGAACGTATCTATTCTTCCATCCGTGAAGCAATAGGCGGGTTAGACCACCATCCGTTCCGTTTTGCATTGGTTGACGATGAAACGTATGCCGCATTTGGTGTGCGCAAATTACTGGTAGAAAACTATATTGCCTTTTATGTAGCCGATGAACAAACACATGATGTCCATGTTTGGCGCATCCTGTATAACCGCCGCGAGTGGCAAAACCTGTTGTGACAAACTAAATGTCCACCCGAACGCCCACGCTGACGAGCATGGGCGTTATCTATGGCATGCCAAATACTCACTGGTGCAGCTGTTGGTATAGCCCACCGCGCTATTGCGCTTTTGAACGGCTGGGAATTTCAGCATGTAGCTTTTCCCGCCATAGATGACATTGATCTTGTTGCCGTTGGCGCCGCCATAGGCTCTGAACCTGTTCACTTCACATGATGTGAAATCAATCATTCGTGTTCGCCTCTGTTCCAAATACATATTTATTCCGAAGGTATACCGCCTGTTCCTCAGTAATACGGCCAGCCCAAAGATTGGAGTTGATTGCGCCGTACACTTCGTCACTGAGGCAGTCAAGGTGGAGGACATTGGCCTTTTCACCTTGAAGGTACTCGGTAATCGCTTTTTGGAGGCTGGCTGGGAGATTGGCTTCGGCTTTACCGGCAGGCTTGCCGTTCGCGGCAACCAGGGGCGAGGTGTCATCCAATAGTAAGAGTTCTTCCATGGGAAGATTCAGCGCCCGTGAAAGCTTGAAAAGCGTAGCCGCGCTGCACCGTTCCAGCCGGGTTTTACCTGAATAGATATCCGCCAGCGTTGCCCATGGCACGCCACTGGCTTTGGATAACTGGCGGCGGGAGAGTCCTTTCTCCTGCAAAAGCTGGTCAAACCGCATTTCGCTCACCTCAAGTACATGATATCGGTGTTCCGATACCGTGTCAAGCGAATGATGCGGAAGCAGCGTATATCTGCGTTCCAGCGCCTCCCCACAATCTGGAATTCACCTCGCGGGAGTCTTCGGTTTGAACTGTAAAGTATTTCTTTATCGTTGCTCGTTGCTGGGCGGTCAAGCTCGCTGTCGGTGAGAACCCGTCCAAAGCTATAAGATATAACTGATGAAATACTTGAATTTCATGTGCTTATCAGCTATACCCCATCTGCCCGCACCTGTACAGGCGCTCTTCTATTTGACGGTTCCGTTTCCGTTGGCAAAGACGGGGCAAAGGAAATCGACTTTATCTGTGAAGAGCAGTCAAATAAACTTTATGTGCAAGTAAGCTACCTGTTGGCGTCCGAGGTCACCATTCAGCGCGAATTCGGGGCGTATGATGGAATCCGTGATAACTTCCCCCAATATGTGCTTTCTCTCGATGACTTTGACATGAGTAGGAACGGCATCAAGCACCTCAATATCAGAAATTTCCTGCTTGCCGCAGAATGGCATTTAGGATAAAGCACCGCCATGTACAACAGGGTACCATGGGTCTGCCGCCAGTGTTCCTATCGTCTTTATTTTCAAACAGGTTTGTGGTATATTGAGGTTAAGAAGCATAGAGAGGAGTGTCGGTGCCATGGGAGAAGATGTCTTGAGTCGCTCAAATTTGGATACCATCGTCAAAACCCTGTTGCGGCAGTACAACGCTGAATCGGCTATCCTTTTCGGCTCTTATGCCCGTGGGCAGGCAACGGCGCAATCCGACATCGACATCATTGTGATTGGCGGTAGTGCTTTTGATCCGACAGATATTTTCGCGCTGGCTGAAGATTTGCATGAGCAGACGAAAAAACCTGTGGATGTATATGAGTTGCGTGAACTGGACAAGGATACCCCCTTCTACCACTCGGTGTTCTCCGAGGGGGTGCGCATCGCATGACACATAGCGACCAGGAACGTTTGCGTAAAATATTGGATGCATGGCGGGAATTATCGCTTCAAATGGAATCACACAACGTCCAAAAGGTGGATGTGCTACAAGATCGCTTCACGCAATGGGCCGTCACCACACCTCTATACAACATTGGGGAGCAAACGAACAATTTATCAAAAGAACTGCAAGAATCCTATCCGGCCGTTCCATGGAAGAAGGTGTCTGGCCTGCGGCATCGTTTGGTACATAACTATGAGGGTACGAATTGGGACCTTATCGTTTCGATTTTATATGAGAACATGCCGCAGTATATTGAGGAGATTACAAAAATCATGGAAGAGGGAAAAGAATAGTTTTTTCTGAGCTGCGGGGCTGTTGCAAGCCATTTTCCAAAAAATGAAAACCAATTTTGCAGGGGTAACACCCAATATATGGCCTGGAAATAAAGCCTGGAGAAAACTCAAAAAATGAGCGGCTCTCCGGGTTGCTTTTGTGAAAATAGAGAGCTTGCAACAGCCTCTTTCCTTGGCTGCAATCAGGAATAACATCTCATCCCATTTGCGGTTCACCAGCCTTGCTGGGGCTGGGGCGAACCAACGCTTTCCCGGATATCCACTCTACATCCGCATCTCCATGTAGCCCTGGCTGTACCCCTCGGCCTGCACAGGCTCGACATACTCCATAATGATGGCGAGGGCCTCGTCGTAACTGCCGCTCTCCGTGACGCGGGCGCTCATCTCCTTGGCCGCGTCCGCCATGCCGTTTTGCTTCAGAGCTCGGGACGCGATACCAAGGATGTTGAAGACGTTGCCGTTCGCACTGATGATGGGCGCCTCCGGCTTCTGGTGTTCCGCCGGCGGAGGTGCGTCTATCTCTATCCCAAACTTGTTCGGGAGATAATCCGAAAGCCAATACCCGCCGAAGGTGCTGTGGGATTGCAGCCGCCACAGAGCCAGCCTTCCCACGTCCAGCTTGACGTTATCCATATGAAGCAGGATATTGGTGTGGCCTTCGTGCTCGAATACGGACGCCTTCTTGAAGGTGTCGCCGTCCTGCAGGATGCCCTGTGCGGTCAGTATTTTGTTGATGCCGTTCAGCCATACCTGCGGCTCGCCGCCGCAGCCCTGAAGGATCAGCCCTTCGGTGTTCCGCATCCTGCGGAGTTCATCCAACGTAATTTTTGTTATCATCACCATATTCCTTTCCTGAAAATGGATGCCCGCCAAAGGTTATTACGTCATTCCACCCATGCTGGGCTCGGCCGGGGCCTGTGTGTGCGCCTGCTCCCAATGCTCTTTTACAGCACGAAACACCTCACCGGACTTATCCGCATGCCCAAAATGATTTGCCCATTCGGTATACTTCTCAAAATCCATGCCGTGTTCTATCAGGAGTACCGCCTGCTCAACGCCGCCTGCCTTTATACAGGCGTCCATGGCGGAGTAGTTGACGCTGTCGGTTTTCATGCCGCTCTCCAGCAAGCGGCCAAACCAATCCAGGTCATTCCGGTGTGACATAGTCCGGATGATCTCCGCCGCGCAGTGGTTGGCGTCAATGCCGTTTTCCACCAGTTTACGCGCCATGCTGTAGTTCTGCCTGTCCAACGCCATCACCAGCAGGTATGGGTCAGCCGCCGCAATCTGCTCCGCGCTGCACCGCTCCAACACCCCCAGCGCAATGTGTATCTTGCCTTCGCGCAAGGCATGGCAAACCATATCACCGTAAACTGACAAATCCTCGCCCGCGCTGCATTTCCCGGCACGTTCCACCAGAAGGAATACACGCCCGGCGTCACCTATACCGATGGCATTTTTGCAGGCGTCGAGGTACAAGGCATCCGGAATACCCGGTTCCTGCGCGAGAAGGAATTCAGTCATGTGCATCCCAACACTCCCCGGCCTTCCCGCTGCGCATGCCAGCAACTCGCCGCTTCTCTCCATGATACGTTCTGCTTTTTCACGGAAAACCAGCAAATCACCGTCCTGAATTGCAAGTGTCGCCGCGTCGAAATCATCCAAGCAAATGGGGCGGCGGCCTATCTCGTTTACGAACTCTGTGACGCTGCCGGTGACCCGGCGCAGGAGTTGTTCGACTTCCTTCGTTTCTTCCACAAGACAGCCATGCCTTTCAGCGAGACAGCTTATAAGCAGCCCGCGTTCGGCGCCATTCAGGTGCAGGACGCCGCCATCCGCCTGCTCCGGATCTCCCAGGCGGATGGTGCTCGCGTGAACGCCGTCGGAGTGAAACGCCTGCATTATGGCGGAAGCGGTCAGGTGCATGCGGTCGAGGTCGCTCGCCGTTTCGCCCAGCGTCTTGCCCGTGGCGAAATTTTTGGTGACGGAATTTTTCTTTTCATCCTGCCATTTCAGGTAAATGTCAAGATAGATGCCCTCGCTGCCGCCATAATCGGCTGTGCAGTAGATAACGGCATCCTTGGGGATCTCCCGGCCGTCTGCCCATCCGCGTTCGAGCAGGAAATATTCGTCCGGAAGCATGCCGGTGCTTTTGAGGAGGTATTCAAGTTCCGCGAAAACGTCCTGCGCGGTGCGCTGGCCTGCATAGCGGAGCGTGCGCGGGTTTTCGGGTACGGATTCCCATTTTACCATTTCGATTCTTGCCATAAAGCGCCTCCATGATATTCGTTGTTCGGCTGCTGTAGCGCCGGTCCGCACATTTTGAGGCCGACGATCTCGCGGGCTTCAAAATACGCATGGAACGCCTCGCGCTCGTCCGGCAGGAGAAAGCTGGCGCTCTGTGAGCCGACCCGGATATACACAGCCACCCGCGGGGACGCTGCGTCATCCCTGCCACGCCCGCTCATATTTCCACCCGCTGTTCTATCTCCATGCCGCCCTTGAGGGTTACCAAGATGCGGTCTTTCGCCAGCACGCGGATGGTGTCCACGAGCTGGCGGACGCTCTGGTCATCGTATGCGGTAAGCAGCACGGGTTCATTCTCCAGCATGCGCACCGCCTGCCCGACCTGGCGCTCAGTGTAGCGGTCGAGGCTGTCCTTCGCCTCAAACTCCAGTACGGTTTTCTGCCATTTTGCGTGCTCGTCCATTATTTTCCGGTACTGCTCGTCGTAGAAGTCGTCGTCGCCGCCCGCCCGGGAACTGTCCTCGATCACCTTGTCGGCCATCTTCCGCAGTTCCGCCATGCGCAGCCTTGCGGCCTGGTATTCAGCCGCCGCCGTCCCGGCGCAGGCCGCAGCCCGCACACTGTCGGTGACAACTTCAATCAGCGGCGCGCGCAGGATGGTTTCGCTTATGGCGTCCATAATGGCGGCGTGCAGGGCTTCTTCATATAGGGTGGGGGATTTGGCGCACCCCCTCTTGCCGTGCTCTAAGCGGCTGATACAGCGCCACACGCCGATGCGCCCCTGCGGCTTCTGCCATGTGGTGCGGCGATAGGCGGCGCCGCATTGCCCGCAGACGAGGATCTCGTTGAGTGCATATTTGCCGCTGTATTTGGATGTTCCTGTCCGTGCGGTTTTCGACGGCGATTTGCGTTTGCTCGCCCGGCGCGCTATTTCTTCCTGCGTTTTGTTCCACACGTCGCGCTCCATGATGGCGGGATGGTTGTTCTGGATATAGTATTGCGGCAGTTCCCCGTTGTTTTTCACAACCGTGTGCGTCAGCACATCCTTGACGAAGGTTTTCTGGAGCAGAACGTCACCCACGTAGCGTTCGTTGCGCAGGATGTGCTGGACAACGCCCTCCGACCACTTCAGGCCGCCTCGCTTGCAGGGTATGCCGTCCGCTTCCAAATCCTTGCGGATCTGGCCCACACTGTGCCCGGCAAGGTAGCGGTGGTAGATGCGCCGGACAACCGCCGCTTCCTCCGGCACGATCTCGGGCTGCCCCTGTGCGCCCTTGCGGTACCCAAGTATCGCGTGGTAGGGCACCTTGCCGGCCTTGAACGCCTGGCGGTAGCCCATCGCCACGTTCTTCGAGAGGGATTCGCTCTCGGCCTGTGCCAGCGCGCTGAATATGGTCAGCAGGGTTTCGTCGCTTGTTTCCAGTGTGTTGACGCCCTCTTTCTCAAAAATGACGCCCACATTCAGCGCCCGCAGCTTGCGGACGTAGCCGAGGCTGTCCAGCGTGTTGCGGGCGAAGCGCGACACCGATTTGACGATGATGATGTCGACGCTCCCACGCCTGCATTTTTTCATCATGCGGTTGAACTGTTCCCGCTTTTTGGTGGACAGGCCCGACAGCCCTTCGTCCGCAAAGATTCCCGCCAGCTTCCAATGCGGGTTTTCATCGATCATGGCGGTGTGTAATACCCTATCTGCGAATTGTAGCTGTTGAGTTGATCCTCGCTGTCGGTGGATACGCGGCAGTACGCGGCCACACGCAGCTCGCGCTTGCGGATATCTTTTTCCCGAACGCCCTGCACGGCAGGGATCTCGGTTATGATGCGTTCAGTGGTTGCCGTCATGGTCTATGTTCTCCTCCCGTTTTCCAGTATGATGTTCCCTCCCACAGTGCGCAGGGCGAGGGCGCTGCCCGCCATGACCAGCAGGGTATCGGCTGTGGCGGCAAAGAGCGCCGCGTCAAATTCTGTGAGCGGCGCCCGGTTTCCAAGTTCCTCTTTGAGCGCGCTGATTTTCCCTTCCGGCAAGCCGCCGCCCAGCGCGGCGTATTTTTCCTCTGCGCAGGTGAAAATGAGGGATGCCAGGTGATCTTCGTCCAGCTCCGGCTTGCCCAACTCGCGGTATATTTCGTTCTGTATCCGCGCGGCCTCAAATGAGGCGGGCTGCTCATGCGCTTCGCGCGGCTCCAGCAGATCTGGTGAAGCCACCAGGCGATTCAGCAGGCCGGTCACCGTCCGCTCCAGATCGTGGTCGGGTAGAGTGAGCCTGACAGGGCATTCCGGGGCCGAGCAGTACCACCAGCGTTTGCCGGAGGCGTTGGTCCGGGTGTGCTTGTCGATGGGGGCGCCGCATACCCCGCACATCATCCGGCGCTTTAGCATCCGGACGGCCGGGGTTTGCCCGATATACGCCGCGGTTTTCCCGCTTCGCACCGTCTGGGCAGCGTGCCACACGTCCCGCGGCAGCAGGGGCGGGTATTCCCCCAGCCCCGCGTATTTTGGGTTTTCCAGTATCCGCTTGACCATGTGCTTGTTCCAGGCGCCCGTCGCGTTATGGTATCGGATGTCCCGCTTGCTCATGGCCTCGGCGATGGTCAGGTAGGAATCGCCCTGCCGGTAGCGGGCGTAGATAAAGGCAACGGCCTCCGCTTCTATTGGGCAGGAAACAATTTTGCCGCCCGCCATCCTGTAGCCGAATGGAATCTGTCTCTGCCAGCCCATCTAACGCACCGCCCTTCGGATGGATTCCGCAAGTTCCAGCCCGCAGAAGAGCCGGAACTTTACCTGCTCCGGGCTGGTAACCGTGATGCGCTCCACCATGGTTTCAAACAAATCCTCGTCGAACCCGTCCAGCCATTCAGGGCCGCTTTCCAGCGTGGCCTGCAGGGCTTCGAGTGCGGCGGCGGTTTCGGTATGCTCCTGCTCCATCAGGCTGGCTTTCAGGGTGCGCAGTTCTTTTATCCTTGCGCCTATCTCCTGCGTTTTGGAATAGTAAAGAGCAGATTCCATGTACTCTTTGCTTCTCAGCCGTTTGAGTACGAGAACCTGCTCCGCGAGGGCGTTCAGTTCGCTATTCACCTGTGAGATCCTGTCGCTGGCTTTGTATCGCCTGTCCGCCAGTGCCTGGAACTGTTCCAGCATGGGGCCGATGATCTCGCGGCTATGGCTCCGCAGCTTGTTCCACATCCGCGCGAACGCCGCGTACAGCTCCGATTGCAGCACTGGCGGCGCGGGGCAGCGGCTTTTGCTGTGGTCGTGCCGCCGGCATACCCAATGGGCCGTGCCCTTCGTCAGCTTGTGGCGGTGTATCCTGCCGCAGTGCCCGCACACCACCATCCCCGTGAGGACATGGCCTTCGGATTCTGGAGGCGCGTGCTTTGCGCGCCGCTGGGCCAGCAGTTCCTGTGCCTTTTCAAAATCCTCTTGGCTGATGATGGCGGGATGGTCGTTCTGTACATGGTACCGGGTTTTCTCGCCGTTGTTCTTCACTTTGCGGAATGGCAGGGTGTCGCTGGTAAAGGATTTTTGCCAGACCGTATCCCCTGTGTAGCTGAGATTGGTGAGGATATAGAAGATGGTGGTGTGGTGCCAGCGGCCTTTACCGAAACGCTTGGGAACCCCTTCACGCTCCAGCCCGTCCGCGATGTCCAGCATGCCCTTGCCGGAGAGGTACTCGGCGAAGATGCGCCGCACCACTTCGGCCTGCTCAGCGTCGACCGCCAGCGTCCGGCCTTCCGGCGTGTAGCCGTATGGGGTGGAGGACGCCAGGAACGTGCCGGTTTTCATCTTCATGCGTATCCCGCGCCGCAGGTTGCCGGCGTGCGATATGGATTCCCGCTGCGCCCACAGCGCCTGCAACTGAAGTTCCAGCTCATCGCCCATGCGGGCCGTGTCGATTCGCTCTTTCTCCAGCAGGACCGAGACGCCCATCATCTTCAGTTCCCGAATCGTCCAGATGCACTCATGGAAGTTACGGGCGAAGCGCGACACCGATTTGCACAGGATGCGGTCTATTTTCCTTTTCCGGCAATCCGCCAGCATCCGCTGAAAATCCTTGCGTTTGGCGGCGTCGAGGCCGCTCAGCCCCTCGTCAGCATAGATGTCGACGTACTCCCATTCCTCATTTTCACGGATGGTCTGCATATAGTGGCGGACCTGTGAGATGTAGGAGTTCTGCTGGTCGGCGCTGTCACTGGAAACCCTGGCGTATGCCGCGACCCTGGTCTTTCGCGCCGGCGCGGCCCTGGGGGCAATGACAGTCATGGTGCGCGCCGTCGTTTCTGGCGCATCCGTCCTCTCGATATTGAGGATGGCCGTGTTCATAGGCGTTTCGCCTCCTTTCCCGCCCGGCCTGTCCGGGCGTCAACGCAAACACTACCACAATGCCGCCGCAATAGCTATATGCAAACCCACCTAATATTGCCTTGCCAATGTGGGCGCTATTTGGCGTTCCAGCACAGCCCGCGCCGCTTCGAGCTGCCGCTCGTCCCAGCCGAGCAGGGCGGCCAGCTTTTGCAGGAGCGACAGGCCGGCAAGATACTGGATATTCCTCTGTGTCTGCTCACGCATGGCTGATGCCTCCCATCCCTGGTGTATTCGGTTCCATATCGTCCACCGGCGCGTGCTTCGGTACGAAATCCATGGCGCCGTCCTCGTGCGGGATGATGTGGCCGCAAGCCCTGCAAACCTGCTCGAATATATCCGGCGGTATGCCGGGCTGTAAATCCTTCGGCAGCCATTCTTGTGCTGTCGGCAATGTATTCTCGCCAGGGTGTAACGTTGAACGCATTCGTCCTGCAGGCGGGAATATATCCGAGGGACTCAGGAGTCCTTCGGAGGAGGATATGACCGCAACACGCAGGCCGGCAAGTTGGTGGATAAGGGCAACGGCCTGCTCGATGTTCCTGCCTATCCGGCTGATGCTTTTCACCAGAAGGACGTCAAACTGACCTTCCCGCGCGGCGGCGGTCATGCTTATGAGACCGGCCCTGTCCATGTCCGTGCCGCTCCCAAGGTCGGACGAGCTGCCGATAACAGATAGTCCTATCTGACAGGCGCAGTCAATCAATTCTTTTTCCTGACGTTTCAGAGAATCCTGCCCGTCATCCGGCGCATTGAGGCGCGTGTAAATCCATGCGCGCTTATTTGTATCACTCATAGAATATATTCTCCTGTCCTATCTATATTGTTCCGCCAACCCCAGGCTGGCTTCCAGCGCGCTGTCTATGGCCGCCATCTCATGCGGCGCCAGCGTGCCGATGTATTCGCGCAGGCGGCAGCGGTCAATGGCCCGCACCTGCTCCAGCAGCGCGACTGAGTCTTTTCGCAATCCACGAACCGCGCCGCTGAGCCGCACATGGGTCGGCAGGCGCCGCTTGCCAGCTCGGCTGGTGATGGACGCCACAATCACGGTGGGGCCGTGGTGGTTGCCCAAGTCGTTGCTAATGACAAGCGCGGGGCGCGTACCGCCCTGCTCCGAGCCCACGGCTGGGTCGAGGCTGGCATAGTAAACATCCCCGCGCCTGATATCCCGTTTGGAACCGCTCATCTGTGGTTCCCCCTGCTTTGGAATATGTATGGCGGAGCCTCCGCCTTCGTGTGCTCCGGTATAGCTATCCGGTACAGTGGAGAGGCCCCGCCGCTTCTGAAATACAGGCTCATGCCTCTATTTCTTTTTCTGTGCTTCTATTCGACACTACTTCCCGAAGCGGGCGCCGCAGAGCGGCGCCGAGGGCAGAGAGCACAGACCGCGGCTGGCGTCACCGCGTCACAGGAGTTCCACCTCCGCCAGGATCTCTGGCGGGAGCCCCCATTGCGTGCAAGCTGTGGCTGGGCCCGAGTACCATTGTAGGCTGCCGGGGTCATTGCGAACCAGCCCGCCACGGGCTGGTTTTCGGGTCGGATGGGTACCGCTCGCACCACTCTTGGCCGTCTTTTACGGAGGCTTGCCTCCGCTGGTGGTCTTTGCGCATCCCCCGTCGTCGCTTGTCCTTGCGGATCGGCAGCTGACGTATCTGTGCTTCTGGATATTCAGTTGTGGGAGCCTCGGAGGGGATTTTAGAAAAAGTCCCCTCACTGTGTAGCCAGCGAGAGGACCGTTTTGACCACCCTAATTTCAAATTTTTTTCAAAAAATTTGTTATTCGGGTGATTCGTTTCCATATAGCGTTATTTCTGCATCCAATTATGCGAGCAATTTCTCTTTGGCCATAGCCGTCGATGACAATCAGCGTCAGCAACTCCAAATCGCTTGCTTTCAGTTTTCTAAGCCTTGCGGCCAGTTCTGAATCGCTAATGGTGTCCACCCAGGCATAGCGCCCCTCAATGTCGCTCTCATCGAAAGTAGTGGTGAGGGATTCAAACCGCGCGAACAAGGTTGAGGCATTCTTAGGGGCATCCTCATCGAAATCTTCCACGGGTAACTCCTGCGTGTGGTCTGCATAGTTCCTCTCGCTGCGGTATACTTCCACATCAAAGGCGCGTATCGCAGCTATGCCTTCTTCCGAAAATTTGGCTTCGCGGTACTGTTTTTCCAGCACCCGCCACTCTTTCTCGAATTTGCGGCGTTCTTTTGCGTTATTAAAGCCCACAGGCTTGTCCTCCTTTTCTGGGATTTGGCAGAACCCAAATTCCAGAAGCGGAGGGGAGCGGCAGCGCCAAACCATGGAAGCCCCCTTCCCGCCTTGCGGCGGCAGCCGGAAAGGGAAAACCCGGCAGGCAGTCTTGAAACTGCCTGCCGGGTTCCGGCGAGGGAGGCTTGGGGCCCAATATGATTATGGGGGTTGATATCGCGTTAAGGTCAATAGGCTACGGGAAATCCTGCAATTTTAAAAGTATTTATTATCGATGATAATTTTGCAGGATTTGCCTTTTTTTGCTCTTGTGGGTTCATGCAGCGTTAATCCACAAGATATAGCGGTGCCGTGAGTATGGGTGCGGGCACCATGGGTGGCACGGAATGCACCTGCTAAAACGGATAAGGGAAACGCGTGGAGTAAGAGCGCCGTGTGTCCCTGACAGATGCCGAAATCTGCAAAAGGTACTGGTTTGGATCGGCAATGCAGATCTCGTCATGCAGATAGATTTGGTACACTGGACCGTTGAACACAAGCCCATGATTTTTGGCAAAGGCCACCATGCGCTGGGGTGTGTCATTGGTCTCGCCGTAATAGCCCCGCGTGTAGGCGACCAGGTACAGCCCCTCAGCTATACGCTCTGGCCCGTCAGGGTTGAGTGAAAAGAAGCGTGTGGGGCACGATGGCAATTCCAAAAACACATCCATGTCCACAAAATACCCGCCTATGGGATAGGATGGGTTGAGGCCGTGTCTACGCAGTGAGCCGCAAAACCGTGCAAATTCTCTATGTAGCCCTGCCGAATCGGAAAAATCATTCACATCACCCAGCACGATGTTCTGCTCCGGCATTTTAGCGATATATATATCATTCTCCGCAACACTCAGCCCTGTGGAGATCAGTTCCATCAATACATTGATTGTTGAGAGGATCTCACGGAGCCGGAAAACACTCGCCTCCACGCGGCCTTTTTGCTTGCGAAGCAATTTGAGCAACTTTTCCGGTGACCGGTGCTGCGTCAGTGACCGGATGGTTTGGAGCGGCACGCCTATATACGCTAAAACCCGGCACATCCGCACCATGGTGATCTGCTGCGGTGTGTAGTAGCGGTAGAGGTTTTCAAATTCTATACCGTGTCTGTCAGGCTTGAATATGTCTTGCCTGTCATAGTGCCGCAAGGCTGTAGCGGTCATTCCCACAATCTGAGCAAATTCGTTGATCGTCAGGTGCCCCTTGCGAAAATATTTGTCAAACATGCTGTTCCGTCCTTTCTCTTTGCTGGTTTGTGTGGCGATGGAAAGGCTGCAGCGGAGGGCGGTCCCCTGCTGCGCGGAACAATGAGGACGTGACGAACCGCCCGACGCCCGCCCAGCCCCAAAGGGCGCAAAGCAAAACCGCCCGGACAGGTTTCCCTATCCCAAGCGGTTATGACATGACTATTCGAATTTATACGGTCTACAGGTGCATATGCCGGGGAAGTCTCCACGTCTTATACCAGAGAACCAGCCATTGTCTCTCGCAAACCATTGTAGATTTCTCTGCGATTGAATGGCGTTACAATGCCGACGCCTTTAATGATGATATGTGCGGATTGTTCGGTGGGCATTGTCTCCTTGCATGGCATTACGGATGTCTGAATATCGTAGACGGCGGCAATGGCCATTCCCCCGCCCATCAACCTTGTTCATCATTTATGGCCAACACATACTTTATCATTTCCGCTGCGCTCCATTTAACAGAGGTCTGTATGTTAGCAGGATTTTAGCGACACTACAATTTTTTGCGTTTCTTCCGCAAGCCGTTTAAGGTTTTCATAATGCAATAAAAGTTGCTTTTTACAGCGAATATCTTATTTTCTGAATTGCAAAACAGCGATGAAGAGTAGAATACCAGAAGCCGCCCATGCAAAAGGATTAGCCAGGCAGACACCTATATATCCAAACCGACCTGATAATAGTAGGGCCGCCAATCCACGCATAAATAATTCTACCAGGCTGGAAATCATTGGTACTTTGGAGCGTCCCAAGCCCTGCAATACATTTCGGGAAATAAATAGCATTCCCAAAACTGGAAAAGCAATAGCTTCAATTCGCAGACCTGTATAAATCATTTGCATGACAGCGGCATCGCCCTGCGCAAACAAGGATGCCAATTGCCGCCCCAATACAAAATTGACGCCACTTGCCACAGCAATAAATACTGCCAGCACTTTTCCAACTCCGACGAGCCCCAGCTTGATCCTGTCAATTTGGCCGGCACCATAATTCTGGGCTGTGTAGGTGGCCATGGCCAGCCCTATGGTATTCAGTACAGTCAATACCAACAAATCCAACTTCTCTGTAACAGAAAAAGCGGCTATGGCCAGAGGGCCCAAGCGATTTAATATAAACTGTACAGCCAAAGTACCCAGCGAGATGAGCGAAGCTTGGAAACCCATAGGTAAGCCCACCCGCAAATGACTCCATACCTCGGAGAAGGGGAAACATATATCTTCTCGCTTTGGTGTCAAAACTTTAAGCCGCAGGCAGATGTACAAAAAACAAAGCACTACCGAGCA
>QMCE01000077.1_pt1 | contig 59658 bp, 59 predicted proteins | sample 1821851 | NCBI WGS metagenome assembly QMCE01 (sample SAMN09453174, study PRJNA476694) | Termite gut metagenome, whole genome shotgun sequencing project. | isolation source: worker | host: Odontotermes sp. | place: South Africa:Pretoria | collected 2016-01-28
GCCCACCGCCAGTGCGGTCGTCTCCGACGTGGTGGACGCGGTGAAGCATTTGGGCAAGAACGTCATGACGATATGGAGTAGCGAGAAGCTTGGGTTGGTGGATTTGGGGCAAGTGAGCCACCGCTTTTTCGTGAGGGTCGCCGACGGGTCGATGGATGCGGAAGGAGCCAACAGAATATTTGGAGAGGTAAAAATGGTGGACGCCGGTTTGAAGGGTGAATGCGCATTCGTTACGGCCAATATGAAAGAAGAAGAATTTTTTAAGAAGATAGATGAAGTCAACAATGTCATCTCCATCATCAGGGTGAATTTGACGGAGGTTTGACGGTGGTGCAGAGCGAGTAGAGGGAGATGAATGAAATACATCATTGTGTTGGGAGACGGGATGTCGGATGAGCCCGTTCCACAATTGGGGGACAAGACCCCGTTGGAAGCGGCCAATACTCCATGGATGGATGCGTTGGCGGGGAAGTCGGAGATGGGGTTGGCCCAGACGATACCGCAAGGCATGAATCCAGGGAGTGACACGGCCAATTTGTCCGTATTGGGGTATGACCCCCGCCAGTACTATTCCGGACGTTCCCCCTTGGAAGCCTTGAGTATCGGGGTGGAGATGGGGGATGCGGACATTGCGTTGCGTTGCAACCTCGTCACCTTGGCAAGCGGAAGCGGCGTCGAGGGGAAGTCGGAGTCTCGCGGTAAGGAATATGGGGACATGTGCATGGTGGACCACGGCGCGGGCGAGATTACCACGCAGGAAGCGGCCGAGTTGCTGGAGGCGGTTAAGGAGGTTCTGCAAAACGACGTATACCGATTCTACGTGGGAACCAGTTACCGCCATTTGACGATATGGCGAGGGGGTTCCACCGTTCCGTTAACCCCGCCGCATGACATATTGGGCAGAAGGATTGGGGAATATTTGCCTGGGGACGGGGCGCTGCGGTCAATGATGGAGCAATCCTTCCCCATACTCGACGCCCATCCGATTAACCGGGCGAGGGAGGCGAAGGGACTGCATAAGGCGAACTCCATATGGTTCTGGGGTGCGGGGACGAAACCCGCCCTCGACTCCTTTGAGGACAAGTATGGGAAGAAGGGTGCGATGATTTCCGCCGTCGATTTGTTGAAGGGGATTGCGGTAGGTTCCGGCATGGGCGTCGTCCATGTGGAGGGGGCGGACGGCACTCTGGACACCAATTGGGAGGGCAAGGCGGACGCCTGCGTGGAAGCCTTGACTCATGGCGGTTATGACTTTGTATACGTCCACGTGGAAGCGCCCGACGAAATGGGCCACCAAGGGGATGCGGACAAGAAGGTTCAAGCAATAGAGTATTTGGATGAAAGGGTCATTGGTAGGATTTGCGAGCGGATGAAGGAGGCGGGAGAACCTTATCGGATGCTCGTTATGCCGGACCATCCGACGCCCCTGTCCCGGCGTACGCATACGTCCGACCCCGTACCTTATCTGTTGTATGACTCCACGACTTCACAGGATGGATGGGAAGGCGGGGCGAGGCGTTACAATGAGAGAGAGGCGGGGCGAAGCGGCAATCCGCCAGTGGAAGGACATCGGTTGATAGAGAGGCTTCTTGCGCGAAGGCAAAGTGAGGGCTGTGAGGGCGGGGGGCTGTGAGCTTGCTCAGAAAGCCACCCGCCCTCACAGCCCGAGCGCGCCCGCGACCACCCATGGGGGTCCCGTATTTTGGGACGTCCATGGGTGAGTAGCCCCACGCAAGATGAGACGTCCATGGGTGAGCAACGTTGCCGAAATGGTGACTGGAAAGGAGAGACAATGGTATCAAGTGCGGCTATCGTGGGGATGGTCTTGTCCCTCGCACTATTTATAGGGTTTGTCATCGTTGTATACATTCGTTTTTGGAGTAGGTCAAAAGTGGTGGAGACGGGCTTTTTGGGTGCGTTCGGTTTGGGTGCTTCGGGTTATTTCTGGTCAATGATTATGTTGATGGTGGGGGGGTTCGCCCTAGTGGATTGGCTCATACTTGAGGTCAAGATGCCCGAGGCCCTTCGATTGGCCTTCGTGCCATTCTTGGCTACGGTTTTTGCCACATTGGGGTGTTGGTGGGCCAATGGCCTTACGAACAACAGAAAGAACATCTCACTCTATCGCGGAATGGCTGTTGGATTGGGGTTTGGGGCGATGGAGGGTTTTTTTTACTTCGTCACTAAGACGATAATTGACATTAGGCATGCGTTTGAGATTAACCAAGGCACGTATTTTGAGATTATGAGGCGTTCGAGCAGGGAGGCGGCAGACATACAGAAATATTACGACGGACTCGTAGAGTTGAATCCCGTGATTCCCATTGTCGATGCGATTGACCGAATCATGGTCACTTTGATATACATTGCCCTCGTAGTCATTATGACCAAGTATATGAAGGAAAAACGGATGGGAATGGGAGTTGGAGCCTTTGCGGGCTTGTTCTTCCTCTACTTCAGTGGAGTCACCATCATTGAAAATGTGGCCGCGGGAATCTTGGGTCAGGTGGTGCTCTATGCGTTTGTGGCAGTCGTTACGGTAGCTTGTCTGCATTTGGCGAGAAAAGCGTATGCCACGGCAAGCAAACTACAGACAAACGAGCAATCACAATAAATAGACATGAGTGGTGCGAAGACGACCCTGAACGGGCGCTTCGCACGCGCTATGCCACCAAATCCACATTTTGTCCAATCAGGACGCTCCCTTCAAGCGATTTTCTCGCCTGCTCATAGGGATTCTTATCATTATCGTAACGCATCGTAGTGGAAGTGGTTCCCCCTTCCACATAAGGGGTTCCGCATTCGGGGCAAATGGCCATATGCAAGGCGACGGATGAGGATACCAACTCATTGCCCGGCTTGTTGCCTTCCTGAACCGCATTGGCGACGTGCTCTTGTTCGTGCGCCCTAACGACGGCCGCCGAAGCCTTTGGATCAATGTGCCCGGGAGTCTTGAAGGAAACCGACTCGTCGGATTGGTCCACATATTTGCGCTCCTTACACGTCTGACATTCCGATGGGTCCACCTTGCCCGTTTTGGGATTCTCCGAATCCACCGTGCCGATGGCGCCGAGCGAACGCGTCCCTCTGACCCCGTTGACGGGTGGGGTGCGATAAACGGTTACTTCAGCAGGCGCATACGCATAGCTGGATGGGGCGACGGCTCCAATTGTCATGGCTAGACCTCCTTTTTCAATCACATGAAAGGATACAACTTATCATTTATATCGGTCGGTTGCCGGGTTGCCATTAGGGAAGGAGTATATAAATGATTATTATAACCATGTATTTGTGTCAAATTTTTGGCGACAGGAAAGGACTACATGTGGCTGATGATAACTATAATAGCAGTTTTGCCATTTATTGAAGAGGTGATAAAAGATTATTATAACCATGAAATTGTGTCAAATCTTTGGCAATGAAAAAGGACTATACGTGGGTAATGATAACCACAATAGCAATTTTGCCGTTTTCAATGTAATTATTATGCAATACATGCATGATGCTCTACTCTTCCGCGTCTGAATGCCCTGTTTCCACGTCTGAAAAGTCCGAAAAAAGCATAATTTATGGGGATTATAACAGTATGGTGGGTGTTTTTTATTGGTTTAGACGTGAAAACGGGGTATTTAGACATGGCCTATTGACTTTGGCGGTGAAAATATATAAAATTAATCAAATTGTCTGGTTGTAAATATAAGTATAGATCTTCATCTTATAGATGGATTTATGCGAAGGAGACTACTGAGGTGGATGCAAGTGGAGGAAGAATGAGAATACCAATGAGGAGAGGGAGGTAAAGAAAATGGGCGAGGATGTAAGAGACAAAATACGGAATGCAATCGCTGCAGCTGGAGAGCTGGAAGGGGAGAAGGTGGATGACCAATCCGACTTGCTCAAGGATTTGAATTTTGAGTCCATCAAAATCATTCAACTGATGGTGGCCTTGGAAGAAGAATTCGGTATAGAGTTTGACGATATGGAGTCGTTCGTCGAGGCGTTTGGGCGGGTGGATGATTTTATAAGATATGTGGAGGCGCAGGTGGCCAAGGGGAAGGAAGGCAAAGTGGATGGATGATTGGACCCCATATAAAGAGGAGTACGAGGGTCGTATCGCCGTCATTGACGAAGATGGGAGAAGTTACACGTATGGGGAGTTGGACGGAAGGCGGCAAGCCCTGTCCAATGCAGTGGGGGGTAGGTGCCTAGTGTTTTTGCTTTGCACCAACTCGGTAGGTTCTTTGGTCGGCTATACGGCTTGCCTCAGACACGGCATTGTGGCGTTGGCGTTGGACGGTTCCATTGACGAGGGAGTGTTGGATTCATTGGCGTGCGCATACAGTCCTAGATATGTGTGGATGCCCGAGGGGCGGAAGGCACCGATGCACTGCGCCACCGTTTTGCATATGGACGGTTACAAGTTGGTGCAATGGGAGAGGGAGAGTGTATACGCCCTCCACAAGGACTTGGCCCTATTGCTCATGACGTCGGGCTCCACGGGAAGCAAAAAACTGGTAAGGCAAAGCTACGGCAACATACGCGCCAACACGGAGGCCATCATCCAGTGTTTGGGTATTGACGGGGAACACAGGGCGGTGACGACGCTGCCCATGAGTTACACGTACGGACTTTCCATAATCAACACCCACCTGCATGTGGGGGGAAGTATTTTGGTTACGTCACAGAAGGTGGTGGGCAAACGGTTCTGGGAAATGATGCGTAAGTATGGGGTGACGTCACTTGCGGGCGTACCGTTGACGTATGAAATGTTGTGGAAGATGAACTTTGGCCGAATGGAGTTGCCCGACCTGCGGATTTTGACGCAGGCAGGCGGCAGGTTGCCCGTGGAGGTGCATCGGTATTTTGCGGAATACGCCAACCGGACGGGGAGGCGATTCTACGTGATGTATGGACAAACGGAGGCTACGGCGCGCATTAGTTGTCTGCCATACGGGGAGTCTGCAAGGAAGGTTGGGAGCGTCGGAGTCCCTATACCGAGAGGCCGGTGGTGGTTGGTGGACGAGGATGGCGAGAGGGTCGAGGGACGCCGTCAGACGGGCGAGATTGTGTATGCGGGCGGGAACGTGGCGATGGGCTACGCCAACCGGGGGGAGGATTTGGCTAAAGGCGATGAATGGAGAGGGGTGCTGCATACCGGAGACATAGGGTACTTGGACGAGGAGGGGTATTGCTATATAACCGGCAGACGGGACAGGTACTGCAAGATATACGGAAACAGGATCAATCTGGACGAGGTGGAGGAAATGGCGAGGGTGCGCACGGGCGGGCAAATGGCTTGTATTGGTCGAGATGGTGGCATCCGCCTATTTGCGGAAGAGGGGGTTGACGGGGCAGACGTGGTTGGTTTCCTGTCCGCCAAAATACGGTTGCCGAAATCCGTCATAAGTGTGGGGCGAGTTGGCCGCATACCTAGGACGGGTTCGGGCAAGGTTGACTATAACGTACTGGCAGGGATGCCAAAGGAGGAGAAGGGTAAATGATACAAATAGCTGTTTGTAGTGAGTCTGAAGATGAACGCACCATTATGAAAGAGTACTTGGCTAAATATGAAGAAGAATGTCATTTGGGCTTCTGCGTTGCTGAATATGGGGATGTGGGGGATTTGTTGCGGATTCATGGAAAGCCGTATGACATGTTGTTCGTTGATATAGATATTGAGGTAGGGCGGGAAACAGGCATATCGATGGCCAAGAGCTTAAGGGCGATTAATGAAGAAGTGATTATGGCAATTATGTCGGAGAATGGTGGACACGCCTCCGACGCTTATGACATGAATGCGGAGGAGTTTTTGTTGAAGCCGCTGTCCTTTGCCATGGTGGAGAAAGCCTTGCGTAGAAATTTATGCCAGATAAGGGATGGGAAAGAAAAGGTGGTCATTCGATTTAATGGGAATACGAATGTCATACGGTTAGAAAGTATTGTTTATGTTGAGTATTACAGTCACAAGCTGACTTTCCATCTGATGAACGGAAATAGGCTATATAAAATGGGAGGCTTGAAGGAGTTTTTAAGGGAACATGGGGGAGAGTATTTATGCCTTGTAAATAAGAACTGCATTGTTAACAAGCTGTGGGTAGAGTCGTATGACAAGAAAGCGGTTCGCTTGAAGGGGAGGCGTGAGGATGTTGAGATTAGTAGACAAAGGTGGAAAATATTTGAAATAGAGTACTTAAGATTTTGTGGTGAGGGTCTTCCATAAGCTACAAATGACAATTGAGGAATTGAAAACAACAATTGAGGTATTTCCACTTGTGTAAGGGGTTTATAGTGTTATAATAGAAAAACAGGGCTAATTTTCTTGGATTTTATAGGCATTATGTTAAGTGCCAATGGTCGAAAGGGAAGAACTACGAGGAGAAGATACAATGAACTCTAAATTACAAGACATGGTAAGGCACGCGTTCGAGACGGTTCCATTCTATATGAATTATGGGGAAGAGAATGGCTTTGATGTGAATAAACCCTTGGATGAAGACCAGTGGGGGAAGATTCCCATCCTGCACAAAGACGATATGGTATGCAACCCCAATCAATACTATTCACGTACATACTTGATGCCAATTATCAATCGGCAACTGGAAATGTGCAAAACGTCTGGCTCAACAGGAAAGTGTTTTGAGGTGTACTGGGATTTGACGGATGTTAGAAGGTCACTTCTACCTTTATGGGCATATAGAAAAAAGGATTATGGCATATTGCCGTCAGATTCACAATGCTACTTTTTTTCTGGAAGAACGGTTTCTTCCGAGGAGGTGGAGTCCGAGACATTTGGCAATCAACACGGGTTTTGTAAAGCAAACCTAAGCCATGAAAAATTGAGGGGCATCTATAAGAGGATACAAGAAATAAACCCTAGGTTTATGTATCTACAACCCAGTATGGCGCAGTTGATAGTGCAGTGTGCGAAGAAGGAGGGGTTGGGGAACATTCCGAACCTGAAGTATATAGAATTGACGGGGGAGATGATGCTTGATACAGACAGAAGAGATTGGGAGGATTTCTTTCAATGTCGAACAAGCAATCAGTATGGTGCAAGTGAGGTGAACTCCATCGCGTTTGAGTGCAAAAATGGCCATATGCATATAATGGGTACCAATGTCTTTGTGGAAATAGTGAAGGATGGGGACGTCGTGTCCGATGGTGAGGAGGGGGGGATTCACGTGACGTCTCTACATAGCCACGCCATGCCTCTTATAAAGTATGACATTGGAGATAGCGGGATTATTCGCCGTGACATAAAATGCAATTGCGGTAATCCGAACCCCATTTTGGAATTAAAGAAAGGGAGGAAAAATGATTGGATTTGGAACAAGGATGGGTCGAAGGTGAGTGCTTATACCTTTGTTCGTGCGGTGAACAACGTCAATATCGTGTTGGACAATGTGATTAAGCAATTTCAAATAGAGCAGAATGATTTTGACAAGTTTCTTGTGAAATTAGTAATTGACGATGAGATGGGGAAGGAGGCGATTGTGGAGGTGTTTGTAGATAACGTGTTGCAGTCCTCCTTGTCACAGGCGCAATATCGTTTTGAGTTTTATAATGCCTTATTTCCTGATGACGTGACAGGGAAGTTGAAATTCTTCCACAACAAAATGGAGGGAAACTGATGCAAGGGAAATGGTCGAAAGTCGCAACGCTCATAGATAAAAGTGCATAAATGGATAGTTATAAGGTTGTAATTATCTGGTATAATGGCACTAGACATTATACCGCTCCGAGCGAAGCGGTTCGCATAATATTACCGTGATTTCATGGGGTCACGGGATAATGAAGGGGAGGTGACATTAGTGGGAAGTCGGCACGAGTGTGTAATTAAGGGATGCCGATGCAATAATTGAGTGAAGCTGTATGTTGGTTTGTTCAAGTAGTGTGGGAGAAGTATGTAACATTGCCGCTGGAGGGTAGGTGGATATTGCCCTATCCACAGTAGAACACAAGGAGGAACAGGGATGAAAGGGAACTACAAGCTAAGAAGGTTGTGCGCAACAGTAATTGCTTATATAATGATTTTCACCGCAGTGATAGAGTGTACGCTGGACTCAATGGATGTTCAGGCGAAAGCTCGGGAAAAAACGCAGACTCATGATGAGACCAAGGAAAAAGTGGTGTTACGTATAAGGAATGAGGAAGGACCAAAGGCGGCAAAGTCAACCAAGGATTCAGAAGCAATAAATACGGCTGAGGATTCAGAACCAACAGATGCCACTGAGGATTCTCAGGTATCGAATCCAGTCCAAGATATACAGGCGTCAAGTCAGGAGGAGCCACAGGCCAATCCAAAAAAGGAGAAGTCTTATGTGGTAGTCACAAAGAGTGAGAAGGCTCACAATAGAATCTCCAAGAAGTACAAAGAAGACCTCAATAAAGATAACGATGTATCGGGTGAATTGTTGGATGACAACATCATGGTGGCCGACCTCACCAAGAAGGAAGCAGCTGAGTTAGAAGACCGAGCTGGGGTTCGGATTGTAGAGGAAGATATTTTACTGAAAGCGGCTGTGGATGAAGTTGCACCGATGGGGACGGATGCGAGTCAGGAGGGTTCAAATGAATCAGGCACGGAGGATTCGAGTGTTTCTGAACTAGAGGGAGACGTTGTAAAGGAAGAACAAACAGAGGATGATGAAACGGCTGTAAATGATGCAGATGCGAATGAGATGGAATGGAACTACCAGATGATTGGACTTGAGGAAAGTAAAGGGAAGAAGAAAAAAAAGGGAGAAGCCCGAATTGCCGTGCTTGATTCAGGGATTGACATGAATGGGGAGGTTAATGTGAATGTACGTGTTAACTTGGTTAAGGAAGACCTAGATATGAATCCATTCTACCAAGACACTACGGGGCATGGCACCAGTGTGGCTGGTATTATTTCCGACATCAACCAGGATGCTGAGATTGTATCCGTACGTATATTTGATCAAAGTGACACGGCTCCTTTGAGCAGAGTAATAGAGGCAATTTACTGGTGTGTTGAAAACGACATTGACATCATCAATATGAGCTTCGGAACTTCTGTTAAATCACTGGCATTGAAGCAGGCGGTTCAAGATGCGGAGAAGGCGGGAATCCTGATGGTAGCTTCAGCCGGCAATGGTGGTGATGCCGCCTCGGTAGAATACCCTGCAGCATATGAGCAAGTTATTGCGGTTGGAGCTATTGATTCTCTTGCTGAAAAGACGGAAAGCAGTGCGGTCGGAGAGGAAGTGGAGTTGGTGGCTCCGGGTGAGGAAATCATTATTGATGGCCCCTTTGGATTGAAGACTACCGGAGATGGAACGAGTTTTTCTACTCCCCATGTGACGGCGGCAGCATCCATCCTTATACAGCAAGAAAAGAAAAAAGTGTCTCCAAGATTTATAAGGAAATTGATGAATGCCAGTGCAAAAAAAATAGACTATTCCGGAAATGACCAAGGCGGCAGTAAGTACGGTCACGGCTTGCTAGATATATCTTATGCACTTGACCAGTATACAACCTTTAAAAAAGCATATAAAGAGGGGGAGGGTGTATCAGAGGAGGTCATTGAAGAAAACAGTGAGGCGATTGAGACGTTTGATGATGTGAATTATGTGGAGGCGAGATGGCATGAAGATGTACATAATACCATAGCCAACGATGCGATGGCTTACAATGGTATTACCGGTGCCGTCAATAGTAATCGGATAAAATGGATTCGAATTGGGTCGTCAGCACCCGACAAGTTATGGGCAGGATTTAGCAGAGAAATGTACCCAAAAAACTGTCAATGGCATGGAAATGGGAATTACATTGCAAACAGTGTATATGTGGCGAAAGTGGCAAGAAACAACGGTAATGCGGATAATGTAGCGGAACCACCAGGAATGGATAGCGGCGATTATAAAAAAATGAAGGACAGGATAAGGGGGATGAATGGAGACGACTGGTATAAGTTAGTAAAAGACAGGACTCCCTCACAGGAGTGCAAAAGCAGTATTCTCTGGGGGATGGCACTACACATTGTGGCTGATACATATGCGCACAGGGCATGGGTATATGGTAAAGATGGGAGCAATAGGAACAGATGGATTCATATTGTACATGCGGGTCATGAGAATTTTGTGGGTCAACCAAATAAGGCGGACGAAATTGATTTCTATGAAAATAGAGATAACGATGCCTATATGGCAGCGAAGTGGTTTCTAGGCAATCCTTCTTACAGTGCATTTCGTCCTACTCAAAAGCGGCAGTATAAACTGGACAGCTTGCTTCCGTATGCGGAGAGAAGCAATGGCGCTCGATTGCCGGCATATACGAATGAGTTCAATAATCACACTCATTACAGAAATAAGTGCTAGGCAACAGGGATATTGTAGGTTGAGACATGGGATGGTCTGATTATACTGGGGTTTTGCAACATTTATAAGTGTGGAACTCCAGTATATGAAGCTAAGAGAGGAGAAAAGATGAGAGCAAGAATATCGGTAGTTGTCTTACTTATAGTTTTCGGCGTATTGTATATACCAAGGGTATCTGTGGTTGCAAAATCCGTCAGGATTACACGGGAGAACTTTCCGAATGAGGGATTTAGGCGTGACGTGTCGGAGAAGGTAGACAAAGACAAGGATGGAATTCTTACGGATATGGAAATAGGGCAAGTTGAGGACTTTTTTTATAAGCCGTCTCCAGTAGAAACCACGGTGAACCTTAAGGGGATTGAATATTTTCATGGTTTACGGACTCTGGAAATATGGGATGTAAAGAACTTGGTTATATCTTTTGACAAGCTAAAAGAATTGAGGAGTTTAGAATTGTTTCGAGTGGGTATTGGTGGGATTGATTTAAGTAGAAACAGGAAACTAACAATACTCCGCATTGACAATCATAAGAGGGATAATATTCACAAGAGGAGAGCCAGGCTTAAAACGATCGATATAACAAAAAACGTGGAGTTGAAGGAACTAGAAATTACCGGAAGCGACATTGTTCAGATTGACGTGAATAAATGTGTAAAATTAGAGCACTTGTCTTTGATTGACAATCAACTAACAAGCATAAATGTAAGCTTGCTTAACGGCTTAAGAGGATTCTCCTGTAATAACAATGAGCTAAAGAACTTATCCGTCCGCAAAAACTTGAGACTGTTCGATTTGTCGTGTGCAGACAATAAATTGGAACGTCTCGACCTCTCAAAAAATAAGGAGCTGGAAAATGTATCTGTGAGGGGAAACGAGTTGACGGAGTTGGACGTTGCGCATTTGGATAAATTGGAGTGGCTGGGGTGTGGAAAAAACACAGAATTAGCACGGTTGGAGCTTCCCAATAATGGCTCATTAAAAGAGCTCAACGTAGATGGAAACAAGTGGAGCGAAATAGACGTTGCCCGTCAAGTGAACTTGGAAATACTAAGCTGCAAAAACAACAGATTGAGAAGAATTGATGTTTCACAAAATACCAAACTAAAGGAATTGAATTGTAGCAACAACAAGCTGTATCGCTTGGATTTGACCAAGAATACGGAGTTATATCGTGTGCATTGTAAGAACAACAAGCTCACCACATTGGATTTGAGGAATAATTTAGGAATGAAAACAGCGGATTCATACGATTTAAAAACGGACAAAAATGTAAAGGTCATCCGGTAAAGCCACACTACAAGAAGGGAGAATGATATGAAGTCAAAATTCATAGGAACCATATTGACCATCGTCGGTGCGCTGTATTTGGGAGGAGTGTCCGTGGAGGCATCCACGCCCATCGACAAGAAGACATTTCCAGACCCTGTCTTTCGTGAAACGATAGAAAATCAATTCGATGGCAATGAGGACAAGGTGCTGTCGGATAAGGAGTTGGAACAGGCAATCTGGTATGAATATTGGGGAGATTTGTCGAAGAAAAGCATGAGCATGGAAGGAATGGAGCGGTTGTACAATCTACGCAAGGTAGTGGTGGGGAACGTTAAAATCAACCAACCCCCATTGAAAAATCTTAAGCATTTGGAATACCTGCGTCTGGTTCGCACGGGGATTGAAAGCATAGACTTGAGGAGTAACAAAAAATTAAAGACCCTCATAATCAACAATCTGGAAAGTGCCACGTCCTTGCGGAGCATTGACTTGACCCAATCAGTCGGATTGGAATCCATGAAGATAGTGGGCAACAAGATCGCCAGCATATCCGCAACCAATTGCCCTAATTTGACAAAGATGGACGTTACAAAAAATGAGTTGACCAACGTTGATATACGTGGTTTGAAAAATCTAACGACGCTTTTGTGTTACAAAAATAATTTGACGACGCTAACCTTACCAAGCGGTTCTCCATTGGATTTTGTAAATTGTGACGAGAATGATATAAGGCAAATCATTTTCTCGAGGGGATGTAGGATAAAGGCGCTATTTGCAAGCAGGTGTCGTCTCACACAGTTGGATGTTCGAAATCTGACCAATTTGAGGCATCTAAGGTGTATTGACAACCAATTGACCCAATTGGACGTCCGCAACCTGACCAAATTAAGAAAACTGGAATGTGCCAACAACCGACTGGTCAAACTGGATGTTGGGAACTTGAAGAAACTAAGGAGATTGGACTGCGAAAGCAATCAACTAACTCATTTGGACGTGGCAAAGAGTGTAGACCTAAGATATGTTAACTGTTGGGATAACGACATTGGCGAGCTGGATTTGCGCAACAGCAAGAAATTAAAGTCTTCCAGAATACATAAGGAAAACTTGACTAAAGTGATTAGGTGACGGTATGAGTATAACTCAAAGTGATTCAAGCGACGTCAATAATTCCTCGTAGCAATGCTTTTCTTTTTCTTTTAAATTGGAAATTGACTTGCGCAATTTTACCGTATCGAGTTCTGCACCTGAAATGATGCACTTTACAGTCATATTCCTCAGAACTTCTGTTAAATGTATGATGTCGTCCATTTGTGGTTTTAGGGAGCCATACTCAGCATCACTTATGAACCCCTTAAAGTGCAAATAATGGATGCGCTCGCTCATACAGACTTTATGTTCGTGGAGCAAATGGAGGATACGTTTGTCGGTTAGGAGACATGACATCCATTCGTCATTCTGAATCCATTCGTCATAGATGTTCAAGCCATAGACCCGTTCCGGCTTCTGTAGTAAGAATCGTACATAAAAACTGCTGTCGAAACCGTTCAAGTATTGCCGAATCATTTCGCTCACGTAGGGGATGCTACATTCATATATGGAGCCATTTTGATCGTATTCAACAAGGTACAGATTGTTATGGATTGGCGTAAAACTCTCGAACTTACAAAAATCCTTATAAGACATGTGAGTCAATTCGGGAATACCGTTGTCATTGTAACCAAGAAGTAAGATGCATTTGCTGGAGTCGTCGTAACCGTATGCCAAATTTTGATGAAAATGATGTTGGTTTCGATACTCCCTGCGATTAGGAATGAATATCTGATTGGCAAAAAATTCGATGTAACAATTTCTATCTATGCAGTCCTTCACAAATGATAACCGCTCTTTTGGGTTCTTGCCCGCTTCATCCCAACTTATTTCTCGGTACTTCAAAAAATTATGTACATTGTAGTAAGTCCAATTTCTCTCTAAGCCATAAAAATATCTTAGCTTGTTGTGAGGATTGGAAACGTTGGCGTCCAATTGGATGAAATTGCAAAATAGCCAATCATAATAAGCGTTGTCAAGTAATTTTAATTCGACTCCGATCTTCAAATCCCCATCTTCTAAATCATCTATTGTCTCTGAGTGTAGAAGACATGATTTTCCAGATGAATCCGTACAAAATGCAGAAATAGTTTTTCCCTTCTTCCGCAATACGAGTTCAATGGGATTGGAAGGAGTGGGCTTGTCTATAGTCACCCATCCATCATGAATCATGTAATATATGCCGTCTTTCATAAAGTTTCCTAGTCGACATGTATAAGTGCTTTCTATTAACATGCATTCTTCCCCTTGATGGGAAAGAAAGAGATTGATTGCACTCCATGGGTGGCTATACTGCTGATGGTGGATGCGAATCAAAATTTCATCATCTATTTTTGCCGCGCGATAGATGCAAGCATTCATATTCGTGTTAAACTCGTTGGCAAAGAACGAAAAGTTTTCTTTATCCCGCTTGATTTCTAATTCCTCAACGATGCTTTTCCATTCGTAGTCTCCGTAGTCCTCGATGTCAATATTGGCGGCCAAGCTTCCGGTATGAGCGTCATTGTCAAGTATGGCTAACGTGTACGAATAATAGGAATAGGTTCTAATCAGTCCTTTTGTAGAGACTGGCAATTCCTTCCGCGTTCTTTTTTTGCTATTGTTCATTTGCCTTTCCTCCTGACGTGTGTTTGTCAACTAGGTGAATTAGTTTTTTGATGCTGGACAGATTGTCTAATAAAAGGTCGTCATCTTCAATGCTTATGCCGTATTGAACCTCCAAGCGGACAACTATTTCCATTGCGAACATGGAATCTAATCCATGTGCAATTAGGTCTTCTTCTTCGTCAATCATATAAATCTCATCATTGTCTAGTACCTCGGATATGATTTCCCTAATTTCCTGCTCCAAATTCATAATTTATACCTCCAAGGGCTTATGTGATAGGGTCAATTTTCTTCATCCATGTGTGATTTCACGGCATAGGGCATCTATTTTGCTTTGGTAACCCCCCACTGAAATCCACTGATTTCCAATTAGAAAGACAAACAAGCGCTTCCTCCCCGTTCTTTCTAAGGCTGCCGACACATAAATAAGCACCCCCTCCATTGTGTGTTTATTGAATTGTAAGCCATGCTGACGCAATACGTCTTTCATATCATGATAGGTAAAGTGAGTTTTGGTATATACGTCCTTGTAGTATGCAAGACATTTTCGGCCGCCCAACTTTTCATTAAGAAAGGATGTATAGGTGGACAAGGTAAACCTTCCATTAATTTCAATGATGGGTATCATATGGTCATCTGACAATAGTATGGAGTCTATTCCCATCATGCCGTAGAATCCATAATGTCTGTGGAGAAAAAATCCGATTTGATTGCCGTAATCGTTGCAAAGAGAATGGACGTCCTCGTGAATATCGGCTGGAATATAGGAACCCCTATATACGGCGCCATCCATGAGTTGCTTTTTGATGGAGAATACCCTTGCCTCCCCTGCTTTATTCACATAGACTTGATAATTTAAATTACACTTTACATCATGCCAAATCTCAACAATCCAGCAATTAATACTGGAATGAAATTTTTCGATAATTTTTAATGTGGTCTCTAATTTTTTATCACAATCCACAATATATATACCTTTTCCAGAAGCTCCCCATGGCTTTTTAACGACTATTTTCCTTGAATGTCCAGACAGCTTTTTATATGCGTTCCTGATATCATCTGGCGTATGGCATATACTGCCCTTGACAATAGGAAAACCAAGTTTTTTTGACACGTCTTTTGCAAATACCTTGTCGTTTATTTTTCTTTGAATGGAAGTAGTCGATCCAATTAGCTGCAAATTACATGCTGTAGCCAATTGTTCCTCTTTTTCAGAGATTCCAAAAGGGGCAAAATAGACGTTTGTCTCAGCTGTGGAAAGCGATTGTAAATAAGTAAGCATTTTTTTATCCTTTAAAACCAATTCAGTGATACTTATATCTGTAGCATTCACGTCTGGAATTAAAATGGTGGGAATTTCGAAGCCTGAATCTTCCAAGTCTTGTAAATACTCCTGTTCCGGTGAGTTTCTAAGAATAAGGATGTCCTGCTTTTTGGTCAGAAGGAGACACATCTCTTCCATTGCTAATTCAATCGGGTCAGTATCAAGGATTGCTAAATCACCTCCGTACCAGGCGTCTTCCACACCAATATTCATCAGCCATACGATAATGGATGATGAGTCTTCTATGCCTATCAAGTCTCTAAAATCAGAGTATGCGTCCATTTCACCATTTCCCCTTTTTCAGAATAATTCATCACAAAGATGGTTGTCCTTCCAAGAGGGACTCTGTCGGTTTTCGTTCCCTCATAACGTAAAAATGCCCGTCATCGTAAAGTATTTCAGCCGGTGTTTCATGGCTGAGGAAATGAATGGGGCTGTGCGTGAGACCGTATGCTCCAGATTTTTGGATGGCCAGTATGTCTCCGACCACTCCACCGTTTATACGTACACTTTGTCCCAAGACGTCCGTTGGCGTACATAAGGGTCCCACGACGTTGACTTCCCTTTCTGTCTCAGAGTATGAACCTACAATTTGCATGGGAAAGTTATTCCGTATGTGTCGGCCTAAGAATGCGGCAGAGGAGTGGAAATGGGAACCGCCGTCACACACCAAGTATTCTGTCCCTTTGGAGTGTTTCGTATAGAGGACCGTAGTCAGAAACGTTCCGGAATCAGCCATTAGGAACCTCCCACTTTCAAACACGATTTCCGTACCATGTAATGGGCTTTTGTATTTGTCCTCCAATTCTTGCAACAAGGAGTTCAAGGTTTGCATGTCTATAGGGGACTCGCCCTTAAAGTAAGGAATGCCAAATCCACCCCCTAGGTTTAGGTATGCCAAATCAAACGAATGAGCTGTTGATAAAGACAATGCCAATTGTATGATTTGCTCCACTTGGTGGGAAATAGTAGCGGCGTCAAGAAGTTGACTGCCCATATACACCTGAAATCCCATTAATTTTACGTTGGTCAATTGGGCTAGGACAGTGAAAAAATCTTGAGTCAGAAGATTTTCATCAATTCCAAATGGTGACGACGTACCCACCATCTTGATTTTGGCGTTGGATTGAAAATGGTCTGGATTGATGCGGAGTGCAATCGGCATTATTTGCCCTCTTTCGCCGGCCAATTGGTCAACGGTGTAAGCTTCTTCCATAGACTCGACATTGACGAGCTTGATTCGATTGTCAATGGCATAAGCGAGCTCGCCCCTTGTCTTGCCAGGACCGGTGAATATAATGTTGCATGGCTTGACGCCTGCTTGAAGGGCGACATACAATTCCCCTTTTGAGGCGACCTCCATGCCACAGCCTTCCCGACCCATAATCTGGCATATGGCAAGTAAAGGGTTTGCCTTTACGGAATAGTATAGAGAACACTCATGAAACAAGGCGCTCCTCAATTTGCGAAGTTGGCTCATTATCGTTTTCTTTGAGTACAGGTATATGGGGGTTCCGTATCGACGAACCGCATCCTCCATTTGCTCACGATTTATAGCGCCCTCTGTATGTGCTGCAATAGGTTGTCTTCCTCCTGACATAACGTCTTCACCTTCTCGTTTAGTTTTGTAAAGTCTTCTGTTCTCTTTGACTTGCCAGCCTTGATTAAGTGCAGTAATGCGGCACTCCATCTATTGACCAAGTCACTATAGGGGTTTACTATCCCCGCGTCAAGGTTGAGGTCCTGTATCTTGTGGGATATATACCTTTTACTGATGAGGAAACCATTAATTCGTAATTGGTAATTCATGTCGAGGGCGACCCGCCCAATGTCGTTTTTCATCCTTTGAGAGTACTCTTGCAGGTCGTCAAAAAGTGTGAGTATGGCCTGTCGTCCTGTTGCCACTTTGCGAAAGAGGGCCTTATTGCATCCTCCCTCCAAATAGTCACGTATGAGGCGGTATAATTTGTCCGTCCCGCTTTTTTTAATGGTATTTAAGTGGACGTCGTCCTTTTTTGGATGTAGGATAATGTATTCACCGCGCATTCCATACCAAGCGTCCATTATCATGTTGAGATCAACCCAATCTTGAAATAAACTTGGCTTAAAGGTGGGGAGGTCGCCATCGCTGATGCAAACTTGCTCACCTTTGTCATCCATACCAATGAGGTTGATGAAATGGGGGGCGCCTTCGGTCTGGGAAAATACTGGATTGTAAGTAAGGCAATCAGACACTGCTCGGATGGATAGGCATAAATTCTGACTTATCCGGTCAAAGAGAAATGATTTGCCGTCTTGCATTAAATCAAAAAAACCATGTTCATAGAATATGTCTGCCTTTCGTAAAAAATCAAAATTTGACTTGTATATACCTACGGATATATCCCACGTCCCGCCCTTTCTTGTATATACGACGTCCAAATCATCTCCCTCAAGAAAGACGTCACTTGTTTTTATAGGTATACTATGTTGATTCAGGTAATTGGTAATGCATGCGTTCAAGCATTCGTAACTTTGTAAGGTTACGTACCCGTCGTCACATATCATAATGTCTCAACCCCCAATTATACAATAAATAGACATGTTTAAATGGTAACATATATAGAGGAGTAAAGCAAGAAAGATGGCGACGTGTGATTGACAATTCAAGTATTGGAAACGACAGATTAAGCAGTGGGAGTGTGGAACTTTGAACCCACCAAAAAACATAATGCGACATGAGTAAATATTGACAAAAAGTTAATGGTAGATTAAAATAGAAATGCATGATTGTCGTAAATTGTAACATTTGACGATGTAAATTAAGTAGAGGCAAGATGGAAAGGAATAACGCATAAAGGCATGGAAAACAATGCAATGAAGGACAATTCAACAGAGGATGTTGCCAGTGCGCCTCGGGCATCGTGGATTTGGGTTGGTTCGACAGGCTCCGATGAATTGTGGCCGGGGTATAGAAGGGAAGAAGTACCTGCTAATTGTCAGGGAGCAGAATGGATTAAAATGTGGAAATGATTGAATATACTGAGGTTTCATGATACTAAATATGAAACCTCAGTATATAAAGTCAAGAAAGGAGAAGAACCATGAAATCAAAAGTGTTAGGAGCTTTTTTGTTTCATAGGAAAGGTTGCGGGTGTGGAGCCAGTTTGGTGAAGCCAAAATATGGAGAGTTGCGTTTCTCAGTCAACGCATTTTTACCTTATAGGAAAGTTCTCAATTGCGGAGCAAGTTCCACGAAGTGGAACTGTAGAGCGTTGCGTTTTTCAGTCAACGCATTTTTACTAATTTTTATCGGTTCGTTATTTATGACGGGAGCATCCGCGGCCGCAAAATCCGTCAAGATTACACGGGAGAATTTTCCGAGCGAGAACTTCAGACATGATGTATCGTCGGACATTGACAAGAACAAGGACGGGGTTCTTACGGATGCGGAAATGGATCAAGTGAAGGAATACGTATATGAAGCCGTTGTTGCATTTGAACCCACTGTGAACCTCAAAGGGATTGAGCATTTTCGTAATTTGCGCAAGTTGGAAATTTATAATGTCAGGAACTTGGTGGCGTCCTTTGGCGAGCTAAAGAAATTGAGGGAATTACGATTGTTTCGTACGGGTATTGAAAGGATTGACTTAAGCAACAATAGGAAGCTTGAAAAACTCCGCATAAGTAATCGTGAAAAAGGTGCTAAGTTAAAAGCCGTTGACCTAACCAAACACACGGGACTGACGGTATTGGAAGTTAGTGAAAGTGACATCACTCATATTGATGTGTCAAAATGTATAAAGCTAAATCAATTATGGTTGGATTACAATCGATTGAAAAGCATAAACGTAAGCACGCTAAAAGACCTTGCCGGATTGTCCTGTAGTGGAAACGAGTTAAAAAAAATATCGATTCACAAAAATCTAAAGCTAGAAACTTTGACATGTGAGAACAGTAAGATTGAGCAGCTAGACCTCTCTAAAAATACGATGTTGAAAAGCGTAAGTGTGAGGGGAAGCAAGTTAAGCAAATTGAATTTATCGAACTTGGATGAATTGACAGACGTATGGTGTGAAGAGAACAAGTTAACTCGTTTGTTGCTTCCCAATAGTGGGTCGATAAAATCGCTTCGTGCAGATGGGAACAAACTTGGCAAGCTGGACGTCACCCGCCAACTGAATTTGGATGTATTGAGCTGCAAAAATAATCGGTTAAGTAGAATTGACGTTTCAAAAAACACAAAGCTCGGCGCGTTGTATGTGGGGGGCAATGTGCTGACTGAGTTGAACACGTCAAGTTTGTCCAGATTAATGGAGTTTGAATGTGCAAACAACAGAATAAGTAGTTTGGACCTTTCGAACAATAGTGAACTGGGCACCTTGATTGTGAGCAACAACTTGCTAACCGAGTTAAACGTCACAAACCTTTTGGATTTATATGAATTGGAGTGTGGTCGCAATAGATTAACTCGTTTGGATTTGAGCAAAAACGCAAAGATTAAACTCCTGCATCCGATGGAACTAAAAGTAGATAAGGGAGTCAGGGTAGTTTGGTAAAGTCATATATCTAAGGGGGATTGTATAATGAAGACAAAGGTGATGGCAACTATAGTAACCGTTATTGGCGTGCTGTATTTGGGAAGCGCATCCGTGAAGGCGTCCATTCCCATTGATAAGCGGACATTTCCCGATCCAACATTCCGCGAAACCGTCAAGAGCTCAGAACCAAAGAAAAGCTACCTTGCCGCTTTTCTCCAACAAATATGGTTTATTATGGTATAAGATATGCATAATCAAGATGTTTCAACATATTTGAACAAAAGGATTGCTGTTAGTGTACATTTATAAAGATTGGAGGTGAGGTGAATGGTGGGCGACTAAATGTCTGTATAATGGGGTTAAATCCCTTGCCTTCCAGGTGAAGCGTTTAGGTCAACCCCATCGGGAGAAGCCATGAATGAAAAGCTCATCAGGAGAGAGACTAGAGTAAGAGGTGAGTAAAATGGAGAATTACAGGAAAACATGAGAAGTGACAATTTTAACATAATGCCAGACCTTTAGGCGGCTTCCAGCCGCCACAGTAAAGCCACCGCCTTCCAAGCGGTGGTGGGTTGAGTAATGAAAATAGTGAATGGGGGTTTGGATAAGAGCAGGAGGAAATAACAGATGAATAAGGAACATGAAATTGTCCTGTATCAGTTGGATAATACTAGCGTATGTGTTAGTGTATTTTACAAGAATGAGACATTTTGGCTACCGCAAAGAGCAATGGCGGATTTATTTAATTGTAGTGCAGACAACATTTCTCTACATTTAAAAAACATATTTAGCGAAGAAGAGTTGAATGAGAAGGCAACTACCGAGGATTTCTCGGTAGTTCAAAAAGAAGGCACACGGAATGTTACACGAAAAGTAAAGTGTTACAATTTAGATGCCATTATAGCTGTAGGCTATCGTGTCAGTTCCAAGAAAGCAACCCGTTTTCGGCAGTGGGCAACTCGAACATTAAAAGAGTACATAACAAAGGGCTTTGTTTTAAATGATGAAATGTTAAAGAATGGCAAGCCTTTCGGAAAAGATTATTTTGATGAACTGCTTGAACGTATTCGCGAGATTAGAGCAAGTGAACGTAGAGCCTACCAGAAAATAGCTGATGTATTTGAACAGTGTAGTTATGATTATGATAAAAACAGTGAGATAACAAAAGAGTTCTATGCTTTTGTACAGAATAAACTTCATTTTGCTGTGACAGGAAAAACAGCAGCAGAACTGATTTATGATAGAGCGGATTCCAGTCAGCCAACGATGGGATTAACAACGTGGAAGGACTCCCCAGAAGGTAAGATTTTAAAGAGAGATATTGGTACTGCAAAAAATTACCTTAACGAAAAAGAATTGTTGCGTTTGAATCGGCTAGTGAGTATGTTTATCGATTATGCAGAGTTAATGGCAGAAGATGAAATATTGATGAGTATGCAGGATTGGTTAGTTCAGACAGATCAGTTCCTTGGCAATAATCGCCGAAAGGTATTGAGTGGTAAAGCAGTATATCTCATGATGTTGCTATATTAAAAGCAAATAAAGAATATGAGAGTTTTCGGATTCGTCAAGATAAGAATTATGTTTCTGAATTTGACCGAAAGATGGAGCGGTATTTACGGGGAGAGGATTAAAATAAACGATAGGAGGGATCGATATTTATGCTAATCCCGTATTATTCACTGCTAGGTGGTAAGGCGGCCTAAAGCGCACAGTTACGGAATCCGTATTTTTATGTTTTCACCTCAAAAGTGAGTAGAAAAAGAACCTCTTTTCTGGTAAAACTAAAGTGCTCAAACCATAATCCGACCAAGAAAGGAGGCTCCTTATGTCTATTGTAAACTCGATTTCATAGGTACACCACGTTACAACTTTATCCTAGAAATTTGTTACCCTCATTCGCATATGTTGGACAATTCATAATCATCATGCGGCTAGGTTAAAATGTTCGTGTTTTTTCATTCGATTCTTTCGTGGCGTCTCGCCGGTGTCAAACCGATCTGCCTCTTCTAAATAAAAAACCAGTATGTCGCATTGAGCAGTAAACCACAGACTCCGCTGGGATTCTATGGTTTACGTTCTTATTTATCCTACATCTGTGAGGATATGACGGCAAACCCTATTTAAAAATAAATATTGACACATGGTTTATTATGGTATAAAATATAGACATTCAAGCTATTTCAATATATTTGAACAAAAAGTTTACCATTAGTGTACATTTATAAAGATTGGAGGTGAGGAGGGGTGAATGGTGGACGACTAAACGACATTGTTCATTATGCATATACAAAAGTACCACTGTATATGGAGGTGGCGAGTAGTATGGATTTTGAGCCTTGCAAAATGGACGTTACGAATGAGTGGGAGGGGTTACCCCTAATCAAAAAGAACGACATGCTGCTTCACAGGGATGCCTGCATTTCCATAGAACACTTACCGTCGTTACTAAGGGGCAGTCTAATGAAAGTCAAGACATCCGGTTCGACGGGAAAGTGCCTCAATGTTTACTGGACGTTAAGTGACATGAGAAAATCGTTAATGCCATTATGGATGTATCGATTGAGGTACTATGGGGTAAGACCTGAGGACCCTCATTGCTATTTTTACTCATCGAGAAATTTTGGTGGTGAAGAGTTGGAGTACGAGCAATTTGGGAATCGGCTGGGATTTAGTAAAAATGGGCTAAACAAAGAGAAATTGATACGCATTATACAAAAGCTTCATGAATTTGCGCCTAAGTGGATGATGCTGCAGCCAAGTATAGCGGCCCTTCTGTGTCAAACAATAAGAGAGAACAATTTACCAAGAGTAACGGGATTAAAATACATAGAATTATCGAGTGAAATTTTGTTTGATGAAATAAGAAGGGAAGTCGAGGAGGTTTTTCATTGTAAGATTGGCAACCAATATGGTTGCTTTGAAGCAAACTCAATAGCATATGAGTGTAACCATGGAAATATGCATTGCATGGGTTCAAACGTGTTGGTGGAGGTGTTGAGGGATGGGGTGTCGGTGCCGGAAGGGGAAGAGGGAGACATATACATAACCTCGTTGAATAATTATGCGATGCCCTTTATTCGCTATGAAATTGGCGACAAGGGAATTTTGCACAAGGGCGTAAAGTGCGCATGTGGCAACAAAGAACCCATTTTAGAACTGACGACTGGTAGAAACAATGACTGGATATTGTGTAGCGACGGTACGAAGGCAAATCCATATATTTTTGTTCGAGCCATAGAGAATACGAACAAATTGTTTGAGGATGCGATTATCCAATTTCAGATAATCCAGAAGAATTACGACTGCTTCATTGTGAGGATTGTGCTGGATGAAGAAGGTCTGGATGAAGATGGAATTATAGATTGTTTTTGTGACAATGTGATTCAACCGTCATTGAGAGGGGTGGAATACTTCTTCGAGTTTTCCAATGCACTGTTTCCAGATGATGCAAGCGGGAAATTAAGGTATTTCATTAATGATGTAAACGTGCGTGATAATGGGGTATAGTTGATTTTAGGTGGTTAGGGGGAGGACAATGATTCAAATAGCCATTTGCAATGAATCTGAACAGGAACGAAATGCCATGAGAGAATATTTGGCTAGATACGAAGCAAAATATTGTCTGAAATTTTACGTTGACGAGTATAAGAATGGGAGGGGGTTACTACGAGTTCATGGGAAACCGTATGACGTCCTATTCATCGACGTGGAACTGGAGAAGGAGGTGGGTGTCGCAATTGTTGAGAGGTTAAGAGAAATCAATGAAGAAATAATCCTAATTATCGCGTCGAGTAATGCCAAGCATGCCATAGACGCCTGTAATATGAATGCGGAAGGATTTTTGCTGAAGCCATCGTCATATGACGCGATAGAGGATATTCTGCTTAAAAGTCTGTGTAAGATGCGGAGTGAGAAAGGAAAGATGGTCATCCATTTTGATGGAAATACAAACATTGTACAGATGGAAAGCATTGTATATGTTGAGTATTACAACCATAAAATCACGTTTCATCTGATGAATGGGGAGAAGCTTTATGAAAGGGGTAGTTTGAAGAAGTTTTTGGATGAATATAGGGGGAGATACTTTATCCCAATCAATAAAAACTGTGTGATTAATATATTGTGGATAGAGTCATATGATAAAAAATCGGTCCGTTTGAAGGGGGTTTGTAACGAAATTGAAATAAGCCGACCAAAATGGAAGGTGTTTGAGCAGAATTACTTGGAGTTCTGTAAGGAAATACTCATCCCGCCTAAAGCACCCTCCATAAACTAGGATACCCTTCTTAGTCCCAGGTACCCAATTCGTATATTCTATTTTCTTCTACGTTCACTAGTAAGATAAGGCTTCCCACATGATAAAACGTCTGGTCTGGATCAAGGGACGCCACGTCCAAATCCACCTTTACTTTATAGGTCTTAAAGACGTCCTCGTCTTCATGCAACGTCCCTCTATTTTCAACTTGCCGTACGCTCCGAACGGTTACCCCTTTTACTCCAAATATTCCGACTTGCCTTTCCCTGTTCGGTTGATGCTGATAAAACGGACGATTCTCACGCTCCGTCCCACCAAATAGCTGCCATAGCTCTTCATGACGGTTTTGGTTAATCAAATCCAGACAATCATACACGACGGCTGGTATGTCGGAATCCGAATCCCTTTCCACGTTCGCCCTTGCATCGTGCGCCCCACTCTCCGTGAGTTCCGCTTTGCTAAAATCAATGCTTGCTTCATGAATCTTATTGTCTTCCACGTTTACAAGAAAAATAAGGGCGTTCGCCTTGTTCATATAGGCGTCGGGAGAAAACATGTCTATTTTGACATCGACTTTGTATGTGTGAAAGGCGTCCAAATCCATATCTTCTTGGAGCACGCCGCCATCCTCTGGGAGCATCACCCCGTTGTCGATTTCCTGGGAATCCAAGATTTGTATGTGTCTGATGGCAAATACCCCTTCGGGGTCTTCCTCGTTCTCCTTATCCTCACAAAACTCCTTCATGGGATTGTATCCCTCTCCGTCATGTATCCGTTCGCCATAAATTGTCCACAGTTCTTCTTGTCTGTTTTGGTTTATCATATCCACAAATTCATATATGGCCGTTGGCATATTTGACTGTTCCACCGCTGACGGCGAAGGTGCGACGGTTTCCCGCCCATTCGCATCATTACCGGCGTCTCTCTCTGCTTCGCCTACGGGGAAGCAACCAGTGAAACAAATGATGATTGTGACATACAGAAAAAATCCCATTACTTTCTTCCCATCTCGTTTCATCATCTTTCCCCCTTTCAGGTACACGTTCGACTAGTTTCATGATTCTATAGACGCCCCCAAGGTCTTGGACTGAATTTCCCTGAGGGCGTCTAGGCATCCCATTATTTGGGGTATTCTAAGATTTTTATAGCACCAACGGCAACGCCACTATTATAATAAGCGGTTCCATTTTCCCTGTTGTAAAAATTCTTTAAAATTTCCCTGAATGCCTTTCCGTTTTTTGCCAACTCATCGCTTTTTATCTGTGACATTACGCCACCCTTTGCTTTGGCGTATTTTTTTACGCTGTTACCCGCATCGTACTTATTGACGTAAAATGTGGGGAACAGTTTGTTCGAGGCGTCAACCACATAATAATCCCATATGTAGTCAACCGCATTATTGCATTCGGTAGTATTTGGAGTACTAGCATTGTAAACCTGACAACATGTTGTATTGCAAACGGCACAGTTTTGATTGGGATGTTTTTTTCGATTGTCTTGTTTTCTGAACAACGCATAATTTTTAATGGCCAATGCGTTTGCCCTTTTTGCCTTTGTATCATAACTGTCTTTCCCAAATTCACATGCAAGCACCTTCTTGACGTATGCCTTGAAAGTTAACGTCGTCGGTACGTTGTTAATCAATACATTTATCTCCGCAGGGTTTTTCTTTGCTGAATATGCAATAGGTGCATCAGTAAAAAACAATGATATTAGGCTTGTAGAAGAAGCAGGCGTAGCGGGTCTCATAGAGAATTCCAATATTTTGCCTGTATTTGTCTCAATAACGATAAGAAAATCGTTGGTTCCATCCTTAAACCCGTCCTCCTCGTCGCGGGTGACGTCAAACAGGAGCTGAACCTGATAGCATTGAATTGCTCCATACTCCGCATAGGCTTCCTCACTAACTGCATCCGTGATTGGCGCGGCGCTTACCAGGCTTACATGGTTTATGTTATATATGCCGGCCAATTGTTCCCTGTTTTCTTCGGCATTCAAGAATCCTTCCATTAATCCATGTTCATGACCTCCAAATAAATCAGCCAATTGTCCATAATCCTTCTGGTTGATAAATTCACAATACTGCAAGATAGCCAAAGGTATCTCGGTCTCCGTTTGCCCATACACGGCTTTCGTGACGGACAAACAATAAGCAACCACCATACATACTGCAATAACTCTCTGTGCTTTCCTCTTCATGTTTTCCTCCCTTTCTGAATGCGGCTCCCCTCGAGCCATGCCAAGATAAGTGCGTACAATTCCAAAGTTTTCTTTGACAAATATCATTATATCAGGATTGGAGGCATATTCAATGGGGCGTACTCCAATTGTTGGTTAGAGGACTTGATTTGTTCGTACATGTTCAAGCTTGCAAAGCGCGTCACACAAAAATCACATAATTAAAACGAAAAGTAAATAATCTAGGAAAACATCTGAAAAATCCACTCCATTTCAGTCCGATTCGACCAAAAATTGGTCAAGTAATCGCAAAATAATGTCGATAACCAATATAATAGGTTATGCTCAGGCATACGTCTGGGAGTAACGGCTTACGTCTGAACGTAACGACGCACGTTCAGAACGGCGGTAACGGCGACACAAAATTCATATAGGATAAGGAGAGTGGGCGATGTTAAGAATTGCAATCTGTGATGACGAGAAACAATATCTTGCGGAAGAGGAGGAACTCGTAAAGGCATATTTGGAGAAGCAGGAAATGGAGTATCAAATAGACGGATTTTCGTCGGGGCAGGAATTGTTGCGGGTCCACCAAGGGGTGGTGGACTACAAAATTGTATTCTTGGACATCAAAATGGATGGCGTGGACGGGATGGAGGTTGCAAAGCAAATCAGGGAGTGGAATTCGGAGACGTTCATCATATTCATCACGTCGTTTGTCGAGTACTCTCTACAAGGGTATGAGGTGGGGGCCTTTCGCTACATCATGAAGGATGAAATGGAATGGGGCGTGGGTCGTTGCTTGGAGGACGCCTTCAAGAAAATGAAGGTGCACAAGGAAAGCTTCAAGTTCATGGAGGGGGAGAGCGAGGTCTACATCCATAACATTCTGTACATAAGCAGCGAAAATAGGTTGGTGACGTTCCACATGGTTCATTCAAAGGACAAGCAGTACCATATGGACGAGAAGTTGGACTATCTGGAAGAGCAATTGTTGAAGTATGATTTTTTGCGCTTACGCAAAAGTCACTTGGTAAATATGCGGTACATTAGTAGGATTAACGATTACAAGGCTTATTTGACGACCAATCAGACGATAGTCATTCCCAAAGAACGATATCGGGAAGTGAAGGACGAGTTTGAATTCTATAGGGGCAAGAATCGGTAAAGGAGGGATGGTTATATGGATTACCTGGTGCAAATGCTACAGGGGGTTTTGTTCACTGCCGTGGAGGCAGTATGCTGCAAAATGTTCATGTCCACTTTCATGAGGGAGAAGGAGGGCATGGGTCCGTGGAAGATAAGGACGTGCGTATTTTTTATGGTGGTTTTCAGTATGGTTATTGCCTTGGCCTTAGGTGGGAACGTCATCATAAAGAGTATGGGTATTATAGCAATCATCATTGGGTTTGCTTGTGTGGTTTATAGGGAGAAGATGAGACGGAAATTGTTCTTTTCCGTTATGTTTTATACGATGCTATTGGGTGTTGACGTGTTCTATTTTATAATGTTGAGGGATTTGCTTATCAGTCAGAATGCCATACTCGTCTATCTGCTGTGCAAGGGTTCGCTAGTAACCATTATTGTGATGATCAAGAGGTTGTTGAAAAACGGGAAAGGATTTTTCCTGTTTTGGGATGAGGGATGGATATATTACATTTATTTTCCCTTATTGACCATCATAATGATGCTGTATATGTACACAAATTATAATGTGAGTAACGATAGCCACAGCATCATGTTGGATGTCTTATCTGCCATTGTATTTGGTCTCGTCATTATGAACGTTATCGTATTCTATATGATTAAGCAGATACAGGAAAAGGAGATGGGGATTAAGGAGAGTAGGCAAAGGATGGAATACTACAGAAAGGAGGAGGTCATCTACAAGAAACAGAAGGGATATTTCCATGATTATCTAAAGCACATGAATTATGTACAAAAGACGTTGCAAAAAGGAAACATGGAGAAGGCAATGCAGTATATTACAGGTTTGGTGGGGAACATGCATAATGAGTTGAATGTCGTGAATACGAACCACGAAGTCATAGATGCCATAGTCAACCAAAAGTATGCTTATGCCCGAAGCAAAGGAATCCATATGGCTCTAGTCCTCAACGAGTTATCGGGTTTTTCCATGAAGGACGAGGACATCGTGGTGCTATTGACGAACCTATGGGACAATGCGATTGAGGCGTGCGAGAAGTTGGAAGGGAACAAGGAAATCATTTTCAAGCTGACGGAGGAGGAGATGGACTGGATTCTCTATGTGGAGAATCCTACAAAAGATGATTTGGAGATTCAGGACAACCAACTTGCTACGACCAAACGGGACAAGTTCGGTCATGGGATAGGCATGACGAACATAATGAAGGTAATCGACAAGTATAAGGGGGTTGGCTCGTTTCGCTATAGGGAGGGGACGTTTTACTTTTCGGCAGCCATACCAAAATTCTAATTTTTTTGCTTGCCTCATTGTTCTATAGTGGATATCCTGTCAAGTTTTGCGACGTAATTTGATTGACAAACCAACTTATAGGCCATATACTAATTAAAAAGGAAGTATTTAGATATGGTCAATAAATTTTCCCAGTTTCTTGTGGGGCAACTGACCCGCAACGGCATAATTGAAAAAGGGCGGGCGGAAGAATACGTATACGGGCTGGAGATGCTGTTCGAAAAGGTGATTTCCTATACAATACTCGTCATTTTGGCTGTTGCCATTGACATGTTGGTGCCCAGTCTCGTCTTTTTGGTGTTCTTCCTTACGTTACGCGAATGGGGGGGGGGATTCCATGCCTCAACGTATGGGGGGGGCTTGATTGGTACCATTCTTATCTATCTGTTTTGTTCCAAAATATTGGTTGACTTTTTTATGGTCGAAAGGATGACCATGTATATTGCATTGGCGGTAACGAGTGTCTGTATACTTGCGTTGGCACCTGTAAACCATCCCAACCTATCTCTAACCGAGAAAGAAATGGGCGATTGCAGAATGGGAGTGAGGGTGGCTCTGTTTGCAGAATTGGCCGCCATTCTAGTGGGAATTGCCATGCGAATAGATTCGTCATACATTATTTTCGCCTCCATGGGGGTTATAATGTGTGGCGTTTTATTATTGGTAGCAAAAATATTGAGACAGGAGGTGAAACCAGGTGAAAAGGGAGGCGTTCAAGCAGGCAGCACTCAAATCAATCAGCAGGTTGGCGGAATTACAGGCTGGGACGACGTCGATGGCTAAGATTCCATGGTGTATGGGACTTTGTCATCAACCCAAACGTCCAGGGAAGTAAGGGGTGACCCAAGTGCAAGCGTGGTCAAGAACCCGTCCGCCATCCAAGGTTGATTGGATGGCGGGCATCCCTGGTCGCGTCACACAAAGTGAGTAGGCTTGTAAAGAACGTACCCTTGGCCGCGCAAATTCCATTTGCCGTTCAAGGGTTCAATTATTTCAGACAATTCAGGTAAAACCTCCGATTTCTGCATGGAAACCTCCGATTTTGGGACAAGCCTCTTGCAATCCGCATTGCGTCGCATTAACATTTACTATAACAGGCTCCACTTTGTGCGAAGGCTCGCAGAGCGCGCCGCACAAGGTTGTTACGGAAACCCACTCCATAGGTGTTGAGAAAGGAGGGCTGCTTCAAAATGTTTTTGTTGCACATTGGCGGAACGAAGAGTAGTCGATTCCAATCTAGAATCAACCAAGAAAGTGAGGTAAGAGGTATGAGTAAAAGAGCAAGGAGACGATTTACAGGGTTAGCTTTGGCCGTGTTGATGAGTTTTGCCTTTCTGCTTTCAGACGTCGGGGGTTTACAGGCGGCGACGAACAACCAAAAAGGTACGGAGGATGGATGGGATTGGGAACTGTGGAAGGATTATGGGAATACGAACATGACGCTGAATGGCAATGGTTTGTTTTCCTGTACGTGGAGCAATATCGGCAATGCATTGTTCCGTAAGGGCAAGAGGTTCAACTCATCCCAGACGCATAGCCAGCTAGGCAACATCTCATTCCAATATAGTGCGACATACCAACCTAACGGAAATTCATACCTGTGTGTATACGGTTGGACGGTTAGCCCACTTGTTGAATTTTACATCGTGGACAGCTGGGGTACTTGGCGTCCGCCAGGGGGGAGTGCCAAGGGTAGCATCACTGTTGACGGAGGAACCTACGACATCTATGAGACGAGTAGGATAAATCAACCGTCCATACAGGGAAACGCAACGTTTCAGCAGTATTGGAGTGTAAGGAGGAGTAAGCGCACGAGCGGAACCATTTCCGTAAGCGAACACTTCAAGGCTTGGGAGAGGCTTGGCATGAGTATGGGTAGGATGTACGAAGTAGCCTTGACGGTAGAGGGTTATCAGAGCAGCGGCTCGGCCAGCATAACTTCCAACGTACTCACCATAGGTAACACCGTCCTGGGCGGCGGTGGCGGCCCAACGCCGACCAACCCTCCGGGAGGCGGCGGCAATACGACGAGAGTAAACTGTAATACGATGAGCCTAAGCGGCCCGTATGCGGGACAAATCAACAATCCATTCTCGGGAGTGGCGCTGTACGGCAATGGCGACACGGCAAGTTATTCGCAATACTTCCAAAGTGGAACCCACAGTTTTACGCTAAGGGGATGCTCCAACAACAACAACATGGCCCGAGTGGACTTGTACATTGGGGGTGTGAACAAGGGGACGTTCTATTACGGAGGCCCCAATCCCGCCAGTTATACGATTAATAACGTAAGTCATGGGACGGGCAACCAACAGGTTGAGTTGAGGTGTACGGCTGACGATGGTACGTGGGACGCATTCATTCAGTATCTGGAGATTAATTAGACGACCTGTGCAATTCGAGATAGATAGACCGTGAGCGAAGAATCCCGACGGGGGCAACCCGTCGGGATTCTTCACTCAGATTTGCGAAGCGTGCCGCGCAAGGTTGCCAAGTTTGCCTGAATGACGTGAGCGTGCCATAAAAGGTCAGTGAAGAACAAATTGAAAGGGGGAGAAGGTATGAGAAAGAGATGCAAACGACGATTGGCGGGGTTGGTTATGGCAATGTTGACGTGTCTTTCCTTGGTGATGTCGGACGTTGGAACACTGCGGGCGGCAGTGACGATTACAAACAATCAAAATGGTACGGATGGTGGTTACGATTATGAACTGTGGAAGGATTATGGCAACACAACCATGACGCTGAATGGCGGCGGTTTGTTTTCCTGTGCGTGGAGTAACATTGGCAATGCGTTATTCCATAAGGGAAAGAGGTTCAATCCACCTCGGACGCATGACCAGATGGGCAATATCACCATCCAGTACAGTGCGACGTTCCAACCGAACGGCAATGCGTACCTGGGAGTGTATGGATGGACGGTTGACCCGCTTGTAGAATTCTACATTATAGACAGCTGGGGTACTTGGCGTCCGCCAGGGGCAAGCGCCAAGGGTAGCGTTACTGTTGACGGAGGAACCTACGACATCTATGAGACGAGTAGAATAAATCAACCATCCATACAGGGAATCGCAACGTTTCGGCAGTATTGGAGTGTAAGGAGGACTAAGCGTACAAGTGGAACCATTTCCGTAAGTGAACATTTCAAGGCTTGGGAGAGACTTGGCATGGAACTTGGGAAGATATATGCAATCTATTTTGGCGTGGATTGTTATCAGAGCAGTGGCTCGGCAAACATAACTAGCTTCATTCTTACCATAGGTGGCAGTGGGACAAACCCAACTCCCCCTCCGGGTGGCAGTGGGGCAACCCCAACCCCCCCTCCTGGTGGTGGCGGCAATCCGGTGAGAGTAAACTGTAATACGATGAGCCTAAGTGGCTCGTATGCGGGACAAATCAACAATCCATTCTCGGGAGTGGCGCTGTACGGCAATGGCGACGCAGCAAGTTATACGCAATACTTTCAAAGTGGAACTCATAGTTTTACGTTAAGGGGGTGTTCCAATAACAACAACATGGCCCGGGTGGACTTGTACATTGGGGGCGTGAACAAAGGGACGTTCTATTACGGAGGCTCCAATCCCGCCAATTATACGATTAATAACGTAAGCCATGGGACGGGCAACCAACAGGTCGAGTTGAGGTGTACGGCTGACGATGGTACGTGGGACGCATTCATTCAGTATCTGGAGATTGATTAGGCGACCTGTGCAATTCGAGATAGATAGACTGTGAGTGAAGAATCGGGGGGCACGGGTGTCCGCCCGATTCTTCACTTTGCCTTCGCGCAAAGTGAGCATCATCAAGCTTACATTTCTGCGAAGGCTTGCGAAAGGTTGCATTTGTACGTTGAATGGGCTATGATAGAGGTACCAAGCCGTAGGCGGCAATGAACATCATAAAAATGAAAGGAACCAAGGATTACTATGGACATAACCAAACAATTGGCGGGGGAGCTGTCGCTCCACCCGTGGCAGGTCGAGGCGGTCGTACGCCTCGTTGACGAAGGCAATACGATTCCGTTCATTGCCAGATACCGTAAGGAGCAGCACGGCTCCATGGACGACGAGCAATTGCGCAACTTGAACGAGCGCTTGACGTATCTGAGGAATTTGGAGGAGAGGAAGGCGGCCGTCATTGCCAGCATCGAGGAGCAGGGGAAGATGACGGACGAGCTTCGCAAACAGATAGGGGAGGCCCGGACGCAGGTCGTGGTGGAAGACCTGTACCGCCCCTACCGTCCCAAACGTAGGACGAGGGCGACCGTGGCCAAGGAAAAAGGATTGGAGGGCTTGGCCAACCACATTTTGCTTCAAATGACGGAGCGGCCAATCGAGGAGGAAGCGGCCGCCTACCTTTCGGAGGAGAAGGGGGTACCCACGGTGGAGGAAGCCATTGCGGGTGCGTGCGACATCATTGCGGAATCCGTCTCCGACGAGGCGGAGTACCGTATACGGATTCGGGATTTGACGTGGAAGGAAGGCGTCTTGCATTCCACCGCCAAGGATGCGGACGAGGAGTCCGTATATGAAATGTACTACCAATTTGAGGAGCCCGTCGCAAAACTGGCGGGCCACCGCATTCTGGCAATTAACCGCGGTGAGAAGGAGAAGGCGCTTCAAGTCAAGGTGAGTGCGCCAGAGGAAAAGATTCTGGAGTATTTATATAGGAAAGTCATCGTAAGGAACAACCCCCATACGAGTGCCTGTTTGAGGGAGGCCGTGGAGGACGCGTACCGCCGCCTCGTCGCCCCCGCCATCGAGAGGGAAATACGCAACGAATTGACGGAGAAGGCGGAAGACGGGGCAATCAGGGTGTTTGGCAAGAACTTGGAACAACTCCTCATGCAGCCCCCCATCGTGGGGCAAGTGGTGTTGGGGTGGGACCCGGCCTTTCGCACGGGATGTAAATTGGCCGTGGTGGACGCCACGGGCAAGGTGATTGACACGACGGTGATATATCCCACCGAGCCGCAGAACAAGGTCGAGGAGGCCAAGCGCGTGGTAAAAGGGTGGATAAAAAAATATGGAATCACGGTGATATCCGTCGGCAACGGGACGGCGTCGAGGGAATCGGAGCGAATCATAGTGGATATGTTGGCGGAATGGAACCGTCAGAACCAAGCGGGGCGGGGAACGACCGCATCCACCCATTCGATGGACAAGAAGCCCGTGTCTTATGTGATTGTAAACGAGGCGGGAGCCAGCGTATATTCCGCCAGCAAGTTGGCGACGGAGGAGTTGCCGCAATTCGACGTGGGGCAGCGGAGTGCCGCTTCCATCGCGAGAAGGTTGCAGGACCCGTTGGCGGAGCTCGTCAAAATTGACCCCCAATCCATCGGGGTGGGGCAGTACCAGCACGACATGAACCAGAAGAAGTTGAGCGAGGCGTTGGCCGGGGTGGTGGAAGGCAGCGTCAACAAGGTGGGCGTGGACTTGAACACGGCGTCCGCACCGCTGTTGGAGTACGTCTCGGGGATATCGAAGGCGGTGGCGGGCAACATCGTAAAATATAGGGAGGACAACGGCGTATTCAAGAACCGTAGGCAGTTGTTGAAGGTCGCCAAGCTGGGGCCGAAGGCGTTTGAGCAGTGTGCCGGGTTCCTGCGTATCGCCGATGGGACGGAGCCGTTGGACGCAACGAGCGTACACCCGGAGTCCTATGCGGCGGCCAAGCAATTGGTACAGAAGTTGGGGTTTGCCGTAACCGACGTCAAGGGTGGCTTGACGGGAATCAGCCTCTTGGTGAAGGACAAGGGGCGGTTGGCCGCGGAGTTGGACGTGGGGGAGGCCACGCTGGGGGACATCGTCAAGGAGTTGGAAAAGCCGGGCAGGGACCCCCGCGACGACATGCCCCAACCCATTTTGCGTACCGACGTGTTGGAGATGGAGGATTTGACGCCGGGCATGACGTTGATGGGTACGGTGAGGAACGTCATTGACTTTGGGGCGTTTGTGGACATCGGGGTGCATCAGGACGGTTTGGTCCACATTTCCAAGTTGACGGACAAAAAGTTCGTCAAACACCCTTTGGAGGTCGTCAGCGTGGGCGACGTGATAGAGGTGGAGGTGTTAGGCGTGGACTTGGCGAAGAAACGAATCCAATTGAAACGCATTGAGGCGCGCTGAATCAAGCTTGACCCCTTTTACCAGATGGAGTATAATGGCCTCGAACGCCAGTGGGTGACCAACGGGCGAGGCCGAGAAGCGAAGCTGACGAGACCAAGCAGTGAAGTAAGGGATGAGGAATGTTAGGAGTGGGATTATGGACAAAGTGAAGGAAGAATCGCTCCAAGCCGCCAAGGAAGCCGTTGACTTGCCGGAGGGGGAGGGACGGGACGAGGAAGGTTGGGACGATGGGGAAGACGATGAACCCGTCATGGAGCGGACGATGGATACGACGGACAGCGTGGAGATATCCGTCTTGTTAAGCAACAAGGACATGTTTCGTTATTTGCTTCGGCACAACTATACGAGGCCGAGCGGCGTGATTGGCGTGGCGCTCAGTCTTTTGGCCGTCGTGCTAATCCTGCGCTACCATCAAGGATGGCCCGCCGAGACGCTCATGACGTTTGTGCTAATCGCGATGTGGGCGCCCGTGATGCAGCCAATCCAATTGCGGTCCAAGGCGAAGAGGCAGATTAAGATGCAGAAAATGTTTGCCGAGCCGTTTCGGTATTATTTCTTGGAGGAAGGGTTCGTCATATGCCAGAACGAGCAGTTCCTCGAGGTGAAATGGGTCGACGTGCGCAAGGCGGTCAGGACGAAGAACGCCGTGTACCTCTACATGTCCTCGGTACGGGCGTTTATATTGCCCAAGCGCCAATGCGGCGACAAATGGGACGAGCTGAATCGATTGGTTGCAGGGAACGTGCGGCGGTGACGGATGGAGAAAATGGGGTTGTTGCTTGGGCGTGCGTCTGAGCGGCGACAGAATGGGGAATCATGGAGTGCGATAAAGGATTTACATGTATAGAGGCCGAGTCGGAAAGAGACACGTTTCAACTTGGCGTGAGGTTGGGAGGGGGAGCCGAGCCCGGCGACGTCTTCTTGCTTCATGGGGAGATGGGGGCGGGCAAGACCGTGTTGGCCCAAGGCTTCGCCAAGGGGTTGGGGATTGGGGAGCCGGTGGCCAGCCCCACCTTCACCATATTGCAGGAATACGATACGGGACGCCTTCCCCTCTACCATTTTGACGTGTACCGCTTGGAATCGTCCGAAGAAATGGAAGATTTGGGATATGAAGCCTATTTTTATGGGGAAGGGGTCTGCCTGGTCGAGTGGGCGCAGAAGGTTGCGGACGTCGTCCCCCCTTACGCCAAGGAAATACACATAGAAAAGGATTTGGACAAAGGGTGTGAGTATAGGCGGATATCCGTTCGGGAGGGGTGTGCAACGCCATGAAGATAATGGGGATTGAAAGTTCGGGACTCGTGGCGTCCACCGCCGTAGTGGTGGACGGGCAGTTGGTTTCGGAGTATACCGTTCACAATAAGCAGACGCATTCCCAAACCTTGTTGCCCATGTTGCGGGACGCGGTGGAGAGGTCTGGGATTGCCTTGGAGGAGTTTGACGCCATTGCGGTATCCGTTGGACCCGGCTCCTTTACGGGGTTGAGGATTGGTTCCTCGACGGCGAAGGGGTTGGGGCTTGCGTTGGGCAAGCCGCTCGTCGCAGTGTCCTCTCTGGAGGCGTTGGCGTATGGAGTGTTCGGGACGAAGGGTTTTATCTGCCCCATTATGGATGCGAGGCGGAACCAAGTCTACTCGGCCGTTTACCAATATGGCGGCTCGTCGTTGGAGGAGGTCAAGGAGCCGCAAGCCGTGCCAATTGACGAGCTGGTGGATTGGTTGAATGCGGAAGGGCGCGACGTCATTTTGCTGGGAGACGGGGTGCCCGTCTTTCGCGAGGCGATAGAGGAGACCTTGTGCGTGGAGCATGGTTATGCGCCGCCGCATTTGTCCATGCAAAGGGCGGGGGCCGTGGCTGCGTTGGGAGAGAGGTACGCACTCGAAGGAAGGGTGGAGGCCGCCGGGGAACACAAACCCGTCTACCTTCGACTTACGCAGGCGGAGAGGGAACGGCTGGAGAGGATGGAGCGGGAGCGGGGTGGCTCATGTTAATCCGAAGGATGTTGGATGAAGATTTGGACCAAGTATATCAGATTGAGGAAGGCGTTACGGCCAGTCCGTGGACGAGGGAGGATTTTGCGGAGGCCATGAAGAAAAAATCCAACATATACCTCGTGGCGGAAGAGGACGGGGAAGTGTGTGGCTACGTCGGCATGTGGGACATCGTCGGGGAAGGACAGATATACAACGTGGCGGTCAAGCCGGAGCGTCGGAGGGAGGGCGTTGCGAGCGCCCTGTTTTCCCTCCTTCTTGATTTGGGAAGGGAGGCGGGCGTCAAGGAGTTCACCTTGGAGGTACGCAGAAGCAACCATGAGGCGATTGGCCTGTATCGTAAGTTTGGATTTCGCGAGGAGGGAGTGTTGAAGGATTTTTACCGCCAACCGACGGAAGACGGCCTCGTTATGTGGTTGTAAAACTTACCACTGTACAATTTTAATGTTTGGCATTATAATTAAGGTATTCTAAATTGGACAACCGGGGATGGTGGTAAGATGGTTGAGGATAGGGATGTAAGGTGCAACATGTGTGGGCGTCAAATTCAAATGAGGAACGACGTTTTGCTTGAGGACGCATTTGAGGCCAAGAAGGAATGGGGGTATTTCTCCAACAAGGATTTGGAGGTTCACCGATTCATCCTGTGCGAAGAATGCTACGACGGCATGGTGGCCGGATTTGCCATTCCGCTAGGGATGGATTATAAGAGGGAGATACTAGGGGTCGATATGTAAGTTGACGAGTGGTTGATAGTGCGGAACATGGGGAAAAGAAAGGACCGTAGCCGGGAGAGGGGGAACCCCTTGCCTAGACGGTCCTTTTTGTCTTATAGAAAGTTCGCTGGCGCGGAGCCTGGTTTAAGAAAGCATTTCCAGCAACGTCGTTATGACGTCCGTCGTCTTCACCTTTTGGTTGATGGACTTGTCCCTTGATGCGATTTCACAGCAATCCTCTTGTAGGTTGCGGGGACTCACGAGACGCGGAAGGGCACGCCAAGCAGGTCGGCGTCGGAGAACTTGACGCCGGCGCTTGCCACCCTGTCGTCATAGACGACCTCGAGACCCTCCGCTTGGAGCTTCTCGTACATTTCATCGGCAAACGCCTTGACCGCCTCGTCGTCCGCCCTCACGCAGCACAAGCCTATGATTGAGGTTTTGTCAATATTTATTGCACATGCGTGACAAATGTGATAACATGATACAATGAAATGGCAATAAGGTTACGGGGGGCGTATGTCCTGACGATATATAAATTTAGGAGTGTATTTGGAGTATGTTGGACGTTTGTTTACTGGGGACGGGCGGGATGATGCCGCTGCCCCGCAGGGCGCTTACCGCACTGATGACGCGCTTGAATGGAAGCAGTTTGTTGATTGATTGTGGGGAGGGGACGCAAGTAGCCATCCGGGAGAAGGGATGGAGCATGAATCCGATAGACGTCATTTGCTTTACCCATTACCACGGGGACCACATCGGCGGTTTGCCGGGATTGTTGTTGTCCATGGGCAATGCGGAGCGGACTGAACCGGTCACGATGATTGGGCCAAAGGGGCTGGAGAAGATAGTGAACTCCCTGCTCGTGATTGCCAGGGGATTGCCGTTTGACATACGGTTTGTGGAGCTGGAGGAGCCGTTTCAATCCCTGCGGATTAACGATTACGTAATCGAGGCGTTCAAGGTCAACCACAACGTGACCTGTTACGCATACACGCTCAAGGTGCCGAGGGCGGGCAAATTCCATCTGGAGATGGCGAAGGAGAACGACGTGCCTATGCCCTTATGGAGCAAACTCCAAAAAGGTGCGACGGTGGAGTGGGAGGGACGGACGTATACTCCCGATTTGGTGTTGGGGCCGCCAAGGCAAGGCATCAAGCTTACGTACTGTACGGACACGAGGCCCACGCCCACCATTGTGGAGCGTGCGGACGGTTCGAACCTTTTCATCTGCGAAGGCATGTACGGGGAGCGGGGTAAAGACGAGAAGGCGAACGAATACAAGCACATGACCCTTTACGAGGCGGCGGATTTGGCGAGGCGGGCCAACGTGGACCAATTGTGGCTGACGCATTACAGCCCTTCGATGGCTTGGCCGGGGGAGTACATGAAACGGGTTAAGGACATTTTTCCCAATGCGACGGCGGGGAAGGACGGTATGAGCGTGGAGTTGGATTTTATGGAAGAGTAGCGGAATATTATCTGTTGTTTGCGTGCGGGGTAATAACAAGGAGGATGGTGAAGGATATGGATAAAAGGAAGAAGGGGACGATTAGGACCGCCAGTAGCATGATGTTGTTCGTGGTAGCCATGTTGGCCTTGTATTTCGTCGTGATAAATCGGCCGAACAATGAGGATGACGGAATTCCGACGACGGAGAGGGATAAGTTGCTCACATGGGATTTGGACAACAATTATCCGGTGAACCCTAGTGAAGTGGTGAAGCTGTATGGTCGTTACAGCATGTATCTATATAATGAAAAGTTGTCCGACGAACCCTTGTCCGACGAGGAGTTTAGCGCGATGGTCGATCAGATGAGGAAATTATTTGCGACGGAATTTGCAGACAACAATCCAAGGGAGAATCAGATAGAGAATCTGAACAAGGAAACGGATGAGAATAAGAAGACGAGTTTGAGAATCTCCAAGTTCACCCCCAAACCAGAGTCGCAGACGCAATACGTCACGACGGATTCCGGCGAGGAAGCCTCCGTCGACGCGTCACTGTTCTTTACAAACAAGAACGGTCACGATACGGCGGACCAGCAATTCCTCTTGCGGAAGGAAGAGGAGCAATGGAAGATACTTGGATTCCAGCCAATCGCGAGTGCCGAAGATGGTTCTGAGGAAGGGGAAGCCACGGAGTAGGGCTGCGAGGACGAAAGGGTCATGGAGCAGTGCTTCGAGGGAGAAGGAGCCACGGAATAGGGTTGCGAGGGAGAAGGAGCCATGGAACAGTGTTTCGGGGATGCGGCGACGAGTGAGAAGGAAAGAGTAGGAAGTACGTGGACAATCAAGAGATAGGGCTGGTATTGGCCGTGGAAAGCTCATGTGACGAAACGGCCGCGGCAGTGGTGAACGGTAGGGAGGTACTCTCAAACGTCATATTTTCACAGACGGAATGGCACAAGGTATATGGCGGAGTAGTTCCAGAGATTGCTTCCCGTAAGCATATAGAGAAGATTAACCAAGTCATTGAGGAGGCTTTGGACGAGGCGCGCGTCACGTTGCGGGACGTGGGCGCCATTGCCGTAACCTACGGGCCGGGATTGGTGGGGGCGCTCTTGGTCGGGGTCGGCACCGCCAAAGCCATTAGCTACGCATTGGACAAACCACTAATAGGGGTACACCATATCGAGGGGCATATTTCGGCCAACTACATCGAGCATCCGACGTTGGAGCCGCCGTTCTTGTGTCTGGTGGTGTCGGGAGGGCATACCCATTTGGTGGAAGTGAAGGGGTATGGCGAATACGCCGTGATTGGCCGGACGAGGGACGACGCAGTGGGGGAGGCGTTTGACAAGGTGGCCCGCGCCATTGGCTTGGGGTATCCGGGAGGCCCGCAGGTTGACAAGCTTGCGAGGACGGGCGACGGACGGGCGATTGATTTCCCAAGGGCGACGGTTGCGGACGCCCCACTGGACTTTAGTTTTAGCGGCCTCAAATCCGCCGTGCTTAATTATATGAACGCATGTCAAATGAAGGGGCGGGAATACGACGTTGCGGATATAGCGGCATCCTTCCAAGAGGCCGCCATTGACGTGCTGGTAACGCGGACGATGGAGGCCGCAAGAGAGTATGGGTACAAGCAAGTCGCCATGGCGGGCGGGGTAGCCTGCAATTCGTCCTTGCGCGAGAGGATGAAGGCGGCTTGTGAAAATGAGGGGTTGGATTTGTGCTATCCGTCCCCCGTGTATTGTACGGACAATGCGGCGATGATAGGGGTCGCCGGTTACTATGAGTTGGAGAAGGGAAACCGACACGGACTGGATTTGAATGCGGTTCCCGGATTGAAGATAGGGGCAAGGTGAGCGTTGTGTAAGGCGTGCCGCAAAAGGCAAGCAAGTCTTGGAGTGGCAGAGAAACCTTGCGCGGCACGCTTCGCGAGCCTGCTCAGGTTCGCGGGCGCGCTCGCATTATTCAAGCAAGCTTGATGATGCTCACTTTGCCTTCGCGCAACTTGAAACGGAGTTGGGAGGTTGTATATGGTTCGTCCGACGTACGGGGCCGTGTTGTTGGCGGCTGGCAAGGGTAGCAGAATGAATACGGAGACGCCCAAACAGTACCTGCCGGTCAACGGCAGGCCCATTTTATATTACTCCCTTGCAGTGTTGGAAGCATCCGACGTTGACCAAATCGTGCTGGTGGTGGGGGACGGGGAGGAAGAATGGGTCAGGGAGGAAGTGGTGGAGAGGTTTGGCTTTCGGAAGGTGTCCGCCATTGTACAAGGGGGCAAAGAGAGGAGTCATTCTGTCCACAACGGCTTGGGCGCATTACGCGGAGTGGATTACGTCTTGATTCATGACGGCGCAAGGCCCTGTATCGACGTTCCCATGGTGAAGCGGGTGATGGAGGCGGTGGAAGACTGCAAGGCTTGCGTAGTGGGTATGCCCATGAAGGACACCGTCAAGATTGTGGATGGGGACAACACGGTGGTGGACACCCCCAATCGGGACAGGGTTTGGGGCGTGCAGACACCGCAGGCGTTCGATTACCTCATGATAAAAGGGGCGTATGAAGCTTACATGGAGAGGGGTGGCCAGCCGGTCACGGACGACGCCATGGTGCTGGAGCACATGACGGATTGTCGGGTGAAGGTGATAGAGGGCAGCTACCGCAACGTCAAGGTTACCACGCCGGAGGATTTGAAGCTGGTGGAGGAATTTTTGCAGGGGCGGTGACTTATGCGTTGGAAATTTGGCTTGACAGGTGGAGGTGCAAATGGTATAATTTTTAAAGCTTTGGAGAGGTGTCCGAGTGGTTTAAGGAGCCGGTCTTGAAAACCGGTGACTCCGTAAGGGGCCGTGGGTTCGAATCCCACCTTCTCCGCTTTTTGTTTGTTTTGCATCTGTTCGACCATATTACGTCAGTCTGTAAGTCAGGCACATCTATCTTTTTGTAAGTCTGTTTTAGTTGTTTTGCAACTTCCGATTGATACGGCCAACCTATATTGTGCATTTTCCAAATGGGATAGATACGGTTTTCATTCATTAAATATTGATTTGGAGGCAAGGTGCAAGCTAGTAAATAACAATATCAAGGGAGGGTGACATGGGTGTTGATGTGAGGTTGTTTGATGATATAAGGCATACCAATTCAAAAAGTGGAGTTGATTATTGGTTTGCAAGAGAATTACAAATTGCTTTGGAATATGCTCAGTGGCGACGTTTTAATGAAGTTGTTGAACGGGCAAAAGTTGCTTGTGAAACAAGTGGGCTTAATGTTTCAGACCATTTTGCCAATGTTGGCAAAAAGGTTCAGTTAGGAAGCGGTGCAAAACGAAAAATTGATGATGTTGCACTTACTCGTTATGCTTGTTACCTTATAGCCCAAAATGGCGACTCATCTAAGGAAGTCATCGCCAAAGCTCAGACATATTTTGCAATGCAGACAAGAAGGAAAGAATTAGAAGAACAGTTTACTGATTTGTCAGAAGATGAACGTCGCCTTGCTATCCGTGAAGAATTGTCGAGGCACAATATACAATTAGCAGATGCGGCACATGCCGCTGGAATTCTCCACCCTCGCGACTATGCCATTTTCCAGAATGAAGGATATAAAGGATTGTATGGAGGATTGACCGCCAAAGACATACATAATCGAAAAAGATTGAAAAAGTCACAACAGATACTTGACCATATGGGAAGCACGGAACTCGCTGCCAACCTTTTTCGGGCTACGCAAACAGAAGAAAAATTGCGAAGAGAAAACGTGAGGGGCATTCAAAATGCAAATTTGGCACACTATGAAGTGGGAAGCAAAGTTCGCCAAACTTATAAAAGAACTTGGAGGCACAATGCCGGAAAATCTTCCAACACCGGATAAAAGTATAAAGCAGTTGGAAAATGAGCAACAAAAAATGTTGGAAGGAAAAGTTAAAGAAGAATAGGACGGGCAAGGTGTATTTCAAGATAGGGAGGTTGGAATGAGTATGATTACATATCCTATGTTAAGAAAAGTAATGCTACTGGAGGATTATAAGTTGATGATGATCTTTGATGGCGGAGAGAAACGCATATACGATTCCAGGCCAAATTTGAACCATAAATATTGTAAACTTTTGATAGATGCGAGAATGTTTGGGAATGTTTAGGTTATAGATGGTTAGACCATAATGACTGGGCCATAAGCTGGAGGTAATCATATGTCCGTTATGGATGAAGGCGTCATTGATTTTGCGGGATTAGAGAAAAAAGAGAGAAGACTTGTTCTTTCCATAATTGATCATTTGGAGTGGGGGCAAGAAGCAGATGATGTTCATCTGATTATGCTACAAAGCAAGAGTAATGACTATCTAAGTTTTATTGAAAGTGGCGAGGTCAACGAGTGTTTTGATCCGGAAGAGTACGAAGAAGTTTTGATTAGGATTATAGCTAAATATCCTTTTTACACTGGCTGCATTGATTTTTTGAATAAATGTAAATCAGTTATTAATGATGCTGGTTTTGGACTTGAATGGAAGATTGGTTCTACAGAAAATGAAAACAAGTAAGGGCAGGGATGAAAAACGTGTTGCAAATTATGTCCAGAGGGCTTTGACATGGGAAGTTCTAATTAGCTTCAATCCCAAAAATCCTCAATTTCGGCGAGGATGACTTCCGTCGGGGTGAGGGTGGCCTCAATTATGCTCTTGCCCGTTTTCAGGAGATAGTGCTTAATCATGTAGTACCCACAGGCGTATCCGGCGCAGAACGGCAAACCTACCGGGAAATAGCCCCGCAGTTTGGCGATTTCGTCCCCATAAAGATAGGAAGTCAAATTGTCCATGCCGGTCACGTCCAGTGCCTCTTTAACCAAGGGCTTGATATAATCCTCCAAGGTTTCCATATCCACTTTGCTGACCCAAGGGCCAAGCTTTTCCTCGCCATAGATGGACGTCGCATAGTTTTCCGCCAACCCCTCCGTAACCATCATCCCCGCCAGAGAAATGTCGTTGCTCCATTTTACAAACTGGAAGCGCACATTGTGGTTGCATTCGTGTGCCAGGGCGGCTGGCAGTCGGTCAATCGTATAAGGGCTTGGCACGATGGCGCCGAAGATGTAGCCGGGGATGCCGCCGTCACCCGAATAGCCGTCGCTCAATATGGCGTATGGACTTTTAGGGTCGGCAAGGAGAATGGAGTATAAATAATTCTGAACCGGCAATTCGACGCCCGCGTTCACAAAGCGTCCAAGAGCGTCTTCGATGGCGGCTTGGCAACGTTCCCAAAACACATTGTCCGAAAGCAAATGGACGCTTTCTCTTTGGTTTTCGTCCACTTCGGAAGGTGATAAATAACCTAGCATATTGCTTGCCATAACGACGTCATACCCATTCTTCGTTGCCGCCTTTATCGGAACATTGTAACAGGCCCATTTCTTCTCAAAGGGCGACATAAGTCCATAACGGTAGATGTCATCCTTCTTGTCGGCGGGTGCCGCCATAATCCTTGCATAGACGCCATCCGAGCGTACTGCGTTTATATTCATAAAAACTCCCCCTTTCCTAATTCATTGTAAACCATTACGCAACGTCAAGGTCAAGAGGAAAAATAAAAATCCATAAGTTTTCATTGATTCCAGAGGGAAAAGAGGTATAATGTACAAAGGGAGGATTAAGTTATGGCTATCATTTATTGTTTCACGTCGACGGGCAACAGTCTCCACGCTTCGCGTAAAATTGCCGAAGCGATAGGGGCGGAGGTTGTCCCCGTTACATACGAACCCGTTACGACGGACGACGACGTAATAGGTATCGTTTTCCCCGTTTTTTTCTTTGGGGCGCCCAATGTGGTTATGCGGTTTGTACGCAACTTGGAGGTCACGAACCCCAACGCATATATTTTTGCCGTCACCACGTACGGTGCCACCGCGCCTGGTGCGGTGGATGAAATCCGCAAATACCTGCGGGGATGCAAGCTGTCTTATACCGCTTCGGTGAAGTCAGTAGAGAACTATCTGCCGATGTACGAGGTGGACGACACGGACGAGGTTCATGCGGAGGCCGAGCAAAAGATGCAGGAAATCATACAAGACGTTAAGGGGCGCAAGGAAAAACAAGACGGACGGTATAATTTCGTCAATCGTCTGGTCAAGAGTAGGTTTCCCGGCAGGCGGGCCAATTGCGACGAAAAATTCACGGTGTCCGACGCTTGCACCGGCTGCGGAACCTGCGCCAAGGTATGTCCGGTTGAGAACATTGCGATACGGGATGGCCGCCCGACGTTTGACCATCGGTGCGAGCACTGCATATCCTGTATGCACTGTTGCCCCACCATGGCGATTGACTATGGCAAATCCCAAGGTCGGGCGCGCTACGTCCATCCGGACGTTGGTGTAAATGGGTTGGTGGAGTTTTGGGGGCGGTGATGGATGACGCTTTGTAAGGAGGAAGGGTATGAAGACGCAACTAATTCTTGTTGAGGGCTTGCCAGGTTCCGGCAAGACGACGTTCGCCAAGAAGATTGAGGGTTGGTGCCGTGGGCGGGGCGTCGAGGTGAAGCTATATACCGAGGGGCAAGTCCATCCGGCCGATTTGGCTTGGAGCGCTCGCATTCCCATGGCGCAGTACGAAAAGGTGTTGGAACAGTATGCGTCGTTGCGGGAAGATATCGAGAAAAATACGGTGGTGGAAGGTGAATTTGCCATTACTGCTTATACGCAGGTGAGAACGAGTCAGATAGATTATTACGAGGAAATGGCGGCGTTCGAAGTCTACAATGGAAGGGTGTCTGACGACGTGTTTTTGAACGTACATTACGATAGATGGAGTGAGTTTGGACGAGCGGCGAAGGCCGGGAAAGGACTCCACATCTTTGAGTGTGCGTTCATGCAGAACCACGTCGAGGAGCTGCTTTTCTGGCGAAACGCCGATAAGGAGGCCGTCGTCAGGCATCTTGACGGGCTTCTTGATTTGCGCGAAGGCAAAGTGAGCATCATCGTGAGCATCATCAAGCTTGCTTGAATGATGCGAGCGCGCCCGCGAACCTGAGCAGGCTCGCAAAGCGTGCCGCGCAAGGTTCGGTCAAGGAACTTTCCCCCGTCATAATCTACCTATCCCAACCGGACGTGCGGGAAACGATTCGTCGCATAGCGGAAGAACGGGTTTCGGATTACGGGAAGGATTGGCTCACGCTCTGTATAGAGTATTGTGAAAACTCGTCCTTTGGAAAGCAGAACTTCATAGTTGGATTGGATGGCGCTCTAGAGATGTTTCGCGTCCGCAAACAAGTTGAAATGGAGGCGCTTGCCCGCTTGTCGGCACCACACGTCGTCATTGACAATCCAAGTTATGATTGGGACGGCGTGTGGGCGGATATTGTGGCGTGTCTGCAAGGGTTGGATTGGGGCGGGTAAGCCGCCTGGCCCGCTCCAAAACAGTAGGCGTCCGTTTTGGTCGTGAGTATTCCCGGCAAATCATGTATGGCTTGGCGGTAAATTGCCGCAAGTTCACGGTTCTCCTTCTTGTCGCCGATGAAAATCCAACCGCCGAAGCCAAGCCCCTCGTCAATCGTCAACGCCCTTTCAAGCCAAATACTTCGACGACCGTGCTCATGTCCGCACTCTCGTATATTCGGATAATGTCCTTGATGGGAATCTGCATTTTTCGAAGCACCATGATTTGCTTCAACCGCTCAACGTTCTCCGCGTCATAATGGCGATATTTTCCGTGTCGGAACGGACGCTAGCGATTAGCCCAACTTGCTCGTAATAACGAAGACTGCGGGAAGACAGCCCAAGTTGGATGGTTAAGTCCGTGATTTTTACCAAGCTCAAAATTTGACGCCCCCTTCGGTCAACCTTGTATTCTCTCATATTGTACCACTTGACCTTGCGTCAATGTCAACTACCTTTTAGAAAAAAATTTGGTACGGATACATATTGTGTGAAGCGACAACAATAACACAACTAAGGCACAACTTCATGCTATAATGGATTCAGACATTATACTGCGCCGAGCGCACCGCACAAGGTTTTAAGGCGGTGTTTATAAAGAATGGGGGAATGGGAAAATGCTTAACATATTGATTGTGGAGGACGAGCGGGCAATCGCCAATTTGATTCGCGTGAACCTGGATGACGAGGGTTACTGCTGCACCTGTGCGTACGACGGCAGGCAGGGGGCCGACCTGATGGAGCGGGAGAATTTTGACCTTATCCTTCTTGACGTCATGCTTCCCGAAGTTGACGGATACGAGTTGCTGGAGTATGCCAAACCCCTTGGGACGCCGGTCGTATTCATCACCGCCAAGGGTGCGGTAAGCGACAGGATAAAGGGCTTGAAGCTTGGCGCGGACGACTACCTCGTGAAGCCGTTTCAAGTAGGGGAGTTGTTGGCGCGCGTGGAGGCGGTGTTGCGCCGTTATGGAAAAAGTGAGAATCGGTATGACGTTGCGGACGTGGTCATCCACCTGGACTCCCGCCAAGTAGTCAAAGACGGCCGGTCGGTGGACCTTACCGTCAAGGAGTTTGACCTGTTGGTCGAACTCGTCCGTAACAAGAACGTGGCCATGTATCGGGACAGGCTGTACGAAAGGGTGTGGGGGGAAGAGTTTGCCGGGACGACGCGGACGTTGGATTCGCACATCCAACGCCTCCGTAAGAAATTAGGGTGGGAAGGACGTATCAAAACAGTATTCCGCATTGGATACCGATTGGAGGGATAGCACGTGCGCCTATTTGCGAAAATATTCTTGTGTGCCACGGTGGTCGTCAGCGCCGCCCTCCTATTTTCAGGGTACCTGCTTATTACGCATTCCCATGAGAGTGCGATGAATCGCGAGGTGGAGAGGGCGACCAACCAATACCAATACGATAGGTTTACGGTTCAGGCGAGCCTAATTTCACATGCGGAAATGGTGGACGAGGGCATACCCAAAAACGCATGGGAAGAGTTTTCGTCGGACATCAGTGGTTTGACGGCCTTTATTGCGGAGGATGGTACGCTTCTGTATTCCAACCTTCCGAAGGAGGAAGGTTTTGTGCGGAAGCCCACGGTCGGCGACGCCATCGTGCATCAGTTTTGGCCGGTGGATGGTAAGACTTACGTCGTGGTTTGCGGGAAGCTGGTGCAAAGCGGGATGGCGTTGTATATTGCGGTCGCCACGGACGTCAGCGCCGTCGTTGCGCAAAAGGACCAAATGGTTCGGATTTTTTCAAGGGTGTACTTCGTGACGCTCCTACTCGGCATGGTCATGGTCATCCTATTTTCCACGTTCCTAACGGCGCCAATCAAGAAAATGAATCGGGCGGCTGCACAAATTGCGCAAGGGCGGTACGGCGAACGGTTGTCCGTCTCAAACAACGACGAGATAGGGGAACTGTCGGGGAATTTCAATCGGATGGCTGACGCCGTCGAGGAGAAGGTGAACGAACTTTCAGAAAGCGTGCGGCAAAAAGAAGATTTCGTGGCTAATTTTGCCCATGAGTTGAAGACGCCGCTGACCTCCGTAATCGGCTATGCGGATATGCTGTACCAAAAGGACCTTTCGGCGGAGCAGGTAAAGGACGCCGCATGGTATATCCTGAGCGAGGGGTTGCGCCTGGAATCCTTGTCGCTGAAGCTAATGGACTTGATCGTGTTGGACAAGCAGGACTTTGCGATGGAGGAAATGCGTGCGGACGAGCTCGTTGCAAGCATAGTGGGCGGATTAAAACCGGTATGGGAAGAAAAAGGCGTGTCGTTTTGCATGGAGGTTTACCCCGCTTATGTTCTGGTAGAATACGACCTGTTCAAAACCTTGCTGCTCAATCTGATAGACAACGCCTTAAAGGCGGAATGCAGTGAAATCAGCATAATCGGCCAGTCGAAAGGGGATAAATACGACATAAGCGTCTCCGACAATGGCCGTGGAATACCGACGGAGGAACTGAGTCGGATAACCGAAGCGTTTTATATGGTGGACAAATCCCGTTCCCGCAAGCAGCACGGCGTGGGGTTGGGGTTGTCACTGGCGGCGAAGATAGCGGAAGTACACGGTTGCTCGTTGAGTTTTCACAGTGGCGAGGGCGACGGCACTACCGTGACAATGGATTTGCCGCAGGGAAAGGGGGATGACTGACGATGGTTAAGCAAAAACTAGTCGCCATCATGGGCGTCGTATTGTCCTTTGTCATTGCATTCGGCGGGTGGGCCTTGACGAGCCTGTCCATTAACCGTCAATCAGATGCGATGCTTTACAAAGGGGGAGCCACATATCCTCACATGCCGAAGGACGTCCCGTTGGCCACTCAAGAAGTGGCGGTAGAGAACCCTCAAACGGACGAGACTCGGAGCTTAGGTGCGGCGATGGACGAGGAGCAGATGGTTGACATTCTTAGGAATTGGGAATCCGATGGCCGCGAGAATTACCACGAGCCTACAGAGGAGCAGATGACGATGGAGGAGGCCATTAAAGTCAGCGGTGAGTTCCTGTCATATTATAAGGATAGCGGCATTTTTCTGGATGGCGAAATGAAATATGACAAGACGTGGACGACGGCGTACCTGTGTCAAAGAATACCGGACAATCGGGGCCGAGAAAAGGACGAGAAGGTTACGTCGGTTTACAGCTACTGGACCGTCGTATTTACGGGAGAGACAATGAGTGTGACAATAGTCCTTAACGCCGTGTCGGGACAAGTTTGGGCCGCCCGCCTAACGATGAATCTGGATGCCGTTACGAGCATGAACTACGACGGGGCAGGCAATATGCTGAGGAGATTTATGGAAGGGTTAAAGATTGATGGAAGTGGGAAGGTAAAAATGAAGGGAACCTATCCATCGAAAACGTTCTATCAGAAGTTTGACGGCGGTAACGCTTACGGGGTCGCCACCATAACGAGTAGGTTTGACGTGGGTGTGGACGCCAATAGTTCTGACACGGACGAGCGGTATGTTGTCGAGTCCTTGGTAGAAAATAATGAAAGGATGCTTGTAGAAATCAACATGTACCTGTCGACACAGGTTCCGTGAACCAAGGTTGAAGAGCGATATACATGAAGGCAAAGGGCCACACAAGGTTGACAAAATGCAAGGACGTTACGCAAGGTTTGACAACTCCGTCACAATTTCGCAAGGATTGGAAGACAACTTTCTGCTATAGTTGCCATAGAGACACGTTCAGACGCACGTCTGAACAGTTACCCCATAGCGAAAGGAAGTGAATGGACGTGAGTGGTCAAAAAGGAGCCGTGGAAAAACGGAGAAGGCGTCTGTGTATGGCGGTATCGTCAGTCATCGTTACCTTGACGGTTGTAATGGGGGTTTTGTTTATTGGCGATTATGCGATTACGGGTATGCGGGACGGCGTGATGGTCGAGACGGTGCAGGGAAATGACGTGTTGGAGGTCAAGCCATGGCAGGGGGAGGGTGAAGTCTCGACAGGGCGGCAGATGGATGGTGACGACGTCTCCGTGGAATCTATGGTTGACTCCGACGTGCCGATGGAGCGCCAACCGTCGTCTGTGCGCGCCGTCTCCAAGCACCCTTTGGAGACGGACGATTGGAGGCTTGCCCTGGTGGATGCAAAAAACCCAGTCCCCAAGAGTCAGACGGTAAGGTTGGCTTCACTCTCCAATGGCTTGCTGTTTGACGAGCGGGTGGTCGGCCCGCTGAACAAAATGTTGCTGGATATGAGGAGGGAAGGACTGGATCCAAGAGTTTGCTCGGCTTATAGAAGCGTGGAAAAGCAAAGGAGTTTGTTCCACAACAGGGTTACAAAATGGCTTGCGCAGGGCTACAGCCAAGCGCAAGCGGAAAAGCAAGCGGTCAAATCCGTCGCCTATCCGGGGACCAGCGAGCACCATTTGGGGCTTGCGGCCGACATCGTGTCGGCCGGATACCAACTCCTTGACGAAAAGCAGGCGAACACGCCGGAGACGAGATGGTTGGCGGAACATTGTGCCGAGTACGGATTCATTCTCCGATACCCGAAAGGCAAGGAAGACGTCACGCAAACGATATATGAACCCTGGCATTTCAGGTACGTCGGCAAGCAAGCGGCAAAGGAAATCATGGAGACGGGCGTTTGCCTGGAAGAGTATTTGGATTGACGTCATTTCATTTGGTCAGTCGACCTCCTCGTTGGCAAGCATCCGATGCGTTAACGCGGTTACGGCAAGCAAGGCAAGGCTGATGGCGAGGATGGGCCAATAAAGGGTCTGGCTAAAGGACTCAAACATCACGCCGTAGAGGATTTGTCCCAGTGGGGTGGCGCATTGTGCGACCGCCATGATGATGGCCATGACCTTACCCAGATACTCGTTGGGCGTCTCCTTCTGCACCTTTGTAATGATGTAGATGGATAGGATGGTCAGTACCATCGCAATCGGCACCGCACACAGCAAAAACAGTGCAAGGGAGGGGAGGAGTCCCACGCCCAGCATCGTCGGGGTTACGGACAAGGCGATGAGGGCGGTCAACGCCGCAACGGTAAGGAGCCAGCGGTACAGCGTCCTCGGACTGAGCCTCTTGGCAAAGAAGCCGACGGTGAGCGCCCCCGCAATCGTGGCACCCTGTACCATACCCATACCCAAGCCGTACGTGGCGTCGCTGCTGCCCATTGTCTTGCGCAGGATGATGGGGGCGCCCACGATGAATAAGGGGGTGAGGAGGAAGTTGAGCATGGTGGCGAGCAGGGCGGCCTTCCATATCAGAGATTGCCTTACCACGTACAGGAAACCCTCCTTCATGTCTACGGCAATCATCTTAACCATCCTGTTCGTACTGGCGCGTTTGACGAACGGTATCTTAATGAACATCTCCATAACGGCCGAAAGGAAAAAGGCGATACAGCTGATGTGGATTAGGGCCTCCACCCCGAACGACCCGTAGAGGACGCCGCCAAGTATGGGGGCCGCCACGCCGGACAACGCCTGTACGGCTTGGACGACGCCGTTTGCGCCCTCCAACCGGTCCCCCGCCACCAACAATGGGACGCTGGCGGTTACGGCGGGAGCGTACAGGGAGCTGATGACGGCCAGCACCACCATGATGGTGCCAATCATGAGGACGGAGTGGTTGCCCATGCCCATCAGCAGGATTAAGGCCAGCACCACGGCGCTACTGGAAAAATCGAATATCACCATCAAGTTGCGTCGGTTATACCTGTCCGCAATGGCGCCGCCCAAAGGCGCCAGTAGAAGCGGTATGCTGGATACCGCATACAGCGAGGCAAAGGTGGATTCGCTCCCCGTAACGTCCAACACGTACAGCGAGAGGGCGAACCGTAAGAGCGACGAGCCCAGAATGGAAACAATCTGCCCCAGTACCATTAAGTTAAAGTTTCTTGGTGAAGGTGTAAATGAATCGGTTTTTGCCTGTATCATGGATGGTTACTCCTTTTACGATAAAGTGTTTTTGACTTCGCCAAAATATCCCGATGGAACACACGAGACTTTTTCAACCATTTCCACAAACGCCATGGCGTAGCGCTTGCGTTCTTCGTCACTTAAGGGCAAAAAACCCTTGTCGAAGAAAAATTCCCCCGACGCCAACAACAGGGCGGCCATTTCGGTTGGATAATTGGTTGGTGAATGGCTCTCGGAGCCAATCTGCTCAAAGATTCTCGCCATGACGGGGGCCAGATGCGTGACCGTCAGTATCAAACATTTTTGGTGCATCTCCGCATTTTCAGCCAAGTGGAACTGGCTGAGGAGGCTTCTCTTCTCCTCGTCGTCCTCCTCGCTCAGACCATTGCCCGACAGAATGGCAAACAACTTCTGGGGAGGCGTCAAGTCGGAGTCCACAATCTTCTCCGCATTGGCGACCTCAATGTCAATAATGTTCTGGATGATGGCTTCCATGACTTCCTTTTTGGATTGGAAATAATAATAGAAGACGCCCTTGGACAACCCATGTACGTCCAAAATGTCCGTGACGGTGGTCTTGCCATACCCCTTTTCAATAAACAACCGCTTTGCCGCATCCAATATCTCACCCTTGCGAATTTCCGGCTCCTTGGCGCGCCTCATAGTCATCACCTCCTTATAGACTGACCGTCAGTCTATAAGGAAATGATACCATACTCAGTAGGGGAAGTCAACATGGAAATATAAGAAATCATTTTAGACTAAAGCACGTTGCGTTTGAAGCTGGTGTAGGCAGTAACGGCGTACAGCAAGTATAGGGCGAAGAACAGGGCCAAGGTAATCCCGAGGATGCCCCATAGGTGTAGAGGGTTTGTAATAATGCCGGGGTCGAACGTGTCAGTGCCCATTGTGTATAACAGGGTGGTGGAGATGAGCAAGGAGGGTAGCACCGGCATCGCAAAGTACAATAGGAATTGACGGCGCAACGCGCGGAGCATGTCGCCCCCGTCCATGCCCAGGCTGTGAAGGAGGCCATATTGCTTGCGGTACCTGTTGACGTCGCTCAGCAATTGGATCGTCAAGATGGTTGCCGCCGCCATCGTCAGTACGATTGCCAAGTAGAAGAGGGGGAACACAAGCATGGCGCATACGGAAGCCGCCGTCCTTTGTTCTTCGGCAAGCGAAAGGATGGTGTCATAAGAAGGCTCCTCCCTGGAAGGGTCCGCCTTGTCGGCTGCAAATTTTTGGGCCCGTATTTCTTCTAGACCGTCATACGCCTCCTCCGACACGGGTTCCCGCGTCATTACGGCATAGAGTTTTGAAACCGGCTCATAGGATTCCGCAACGGCGTCCGGTACCACGATGGTAAAATATTTACCATTTCCATCCCAGAGAAATTGGGTGAAGGATTCGGAGTATATGCCGCGAGGCGACAGAACGCGCCCTCCCGCCTTCAGGGGTTCGTCAAATTGAGTCATTAAGGGTTCCAGATAGTCAAGGCAGTGGAGGAGGTAGCCGTCATCCTCCAACCGTACTTCCGAATGCCCCATCATCTTACGCAAGGCGTTATAGTCGCTGAGGCGGAGCAACGTGTCCTTCTTGTAATATTTGAAGAATTCTTCTTCCCCTTTTTCGTCGAGGTACCGCATGACGCGGTCGTCGTCCATTGAGTGGACGTAGTATTCATAGGAGTCGCGAACGTCAACGTGGGAATCGACATACTCCTTGTAATCGTCAAAACTGCGGGTGACGTTCGAACTGCCGATGAACAGGTCGTAACTGATTACGAGTTCCACGTTTCTCCGTTCCAGATTGGCGAATTGAAAAGCCGCGCCTTCGCTCAGCAACGTTGCGGTAATCAATAGGGAAATGGTCGCCATCGTGACGCCCATGGTGGTAAGCTTGGAGGCAAGGGAACGGTAAACGAGCAAGGTGGTTCCGGAGTACTTCTTTTTGGGTCTCTTATTATAGTAGGCGGGTATGCCGGAAGAAAAGCTCAGGAAGAAGCCGTACATAAAGAGGATGAGGAGTGCCGCACCCACAAGGCTGAGCGGGAGGAAGAACTGCATGACCAGCAACGTTCCAGAGACGCCGCATAGGATGGAGGCGGCAAACATCCTTCTCCGATTTCTTCCCATTTTAATGGTTTCCGCCTCGTTTTGCCTGTCAAAATAGATTAAGTCATGGATTTTCATCCGTCTTATGCGCTTCTGGCTTCTCAATAAGGCGAACATGTAGATGAAGGCGAAGTAGAGCAACGTAAGTGCGATGGCGGTGAGGGAAAACGAAAAATGGAAGGAGTAGGGGGTTCCAAACAGCCACAACACAATGGCTCGAATGAATTGAAACATCAGGTTGCCCAACACGACGCCGACGCCGAGGGCGGCACCCCCAATAATGAGGTTTTCCAAGAAGAAGAGGCGGGCCACCTGTCCGTTTTCCAGTCCCAATAAGATGTACGTACCCAATTCCCGGCTCCGCTTGGTCAAAATGAACCGCATCGTATAATGGACGAGCCATCCGACGATGAATATGACGAAGACGCTGGCGAAGACGACGGTGATGGGCAGGTTCTCAAGCAACTGGGACAGATTCTTGATTTCCCGCGAGGTCACGAGTCCGTTGAAGGCGTAAATCAACGAGGCGGAGATGACCATGGTGATGAAGTATGCCAAATAGTCGCGTGCTTGGCGTTTGGCGTTGCGCCATGAGAGTTTAGACAGCGTCACTGACATCACCTCCCAGTAAGGCGAGCACGTCCAGTATTTCGTGGTAGAACGTCGCACGCTTCTTGTCCCCCCGCAACAATTCGTTAAATATCTTACCGTCCTTCAAGAACAACACGCGGGAGGCGCGACTGGAACAATAGGCGTCGTGCGTGACCATGAGGATGGTTACGCCCATATCCTGGTTCATTTGCCCCATCATGTCAAGCAGGTTCTTCGACGAACTGGAATCCAAGGCGCCGGTGGGTTCGTCCGCCAAGATGAGGCTTTGGTGGTTGACGATGGCGCGCGCGCAGGCGGCGCGCTGCTTCTGCCCTCCTGACGCTTGGTAGGGAAACTTGTCAAGAATCTCCGTGATGTCCAATCGCTCGGCAATTTGATGGACGCGTTCCTTGACTTGCGCCGGGTCGGCGTGGTTGATGGTCAAGGCGATTCCTATATTCTCCTCAATCGTCAGCGTGTCCAGTAGGTTGAAGTCTTGAAAGATGAAGCCCAACCGTTCGCGCCGAAAGCGGGCCAAATCCCTCTCGTCAATCTCCGTCACATTCTCACCGTCCAAAAAGATGTTGCCCGCACTCACGGCGTCAATCGTGGAAATGCAGTTGAGCAAGGTGGTTTTTCCACTGCCCGACGCACCCATGATTGCAATGAATTCTCCGTCCGCCACGTCAAAACTAATGCGGTTCAGTGCCTTGGTAACATTGTTTTTGTTACCATAATATTTTTCAACTTTTTCAACTTTCAGCATGGGTAACCCTCCCTTTAATTTTTAGCAAAGCTTCACAAAGCGGAGCAAGTTCCACGAAGTGGAACTGTAGAGCGCTATGGTTCTCAATAACGCTTGTTGCAGCTTCTCAGTCAACGCTTTTATAAAGGATACCATACAAACCAAACGCATTGTATCGAAGTTTCTTACGTCAGCCTTACATTGTCGTAAGATAACGCGCTCACTTTTTCGTTCCATGGGTTTGGGCCGGGAAGGTCATGTGAATGGACGTGTATTCGTTCGGCACCGCCTCGACCGTCAATTCAACTTGAAGAAAATGGGCCAGTTTTTTGCAGATGTACAGGCCCATTCCGGTGGATTGCCCCGTCGCGCGTCCATTGCTTCCAGTGAAGCCCCTTTCAAAGACGCGGGGGAGTTCGTCGGAAGGTATGCCTATGCCGTTGTCGGTGACGTCAAACCGAACGCTTTCCCCTTCCTGACGGGCCTCCAAGCATATGGTCGGGGAGTCTCCGCGATAGCGCACGGCGTTGGACAGGAATTGCCCAAGCATAAAGGAGGCCCATTTCCCGTCGGTATAAACCGTGACGTCCAAACCGGACGTTTCCACGTTGACTCCGTGCTGAATCAGCAGGGTTTGGTGTCTGGACAGTGTGGCGCCCGCAATGTCCGCCAAAGACGTCGCACGGACGACGAAGTCCTTCTCAAAGCTGTCGGCGCGCGCATAATAAAGCGCCCGTTCCACATGCTCCTCAATTTGTGCCAATTGAACGAGTATCTTTCTGGTGGATTCCGACTTGTTGTTATTGCAGACCAATTGGGCGGCGGTAATGGGGGCCTTGACTTCATGAACCCAGTCCTCAATGTACTCGCGATATTCCGCTTGCTGGTTTTGGGCGTCGGATACGGCCTCGATCATCGACTTGGCGGAACGCCTCACGAGGGAAAACAACTTGCGCTCTTGGGCGCTTTTGGGTTTTTCCACACACTCCATGAATAAGTATTTCTTGTCCAAGCCATTTAAAATGGACTCTAATTGCTGCAAATAGGATTTCACCCTATAAAAATTCAGGAGTAGGGAGGCCGTCAAGCCAACCACCCACACAATCAGAAGAAGGGTCACCACCCCCCACCTCGTCCCCGTCAACAATAGGAATGCGGAGAGGGAGAGCATGGAGATTCCATGCGTGGCAACCTTCGTCATCTTGTCCCCCAAATATTCCGGAAGATTCATATCTTGTACCCCATTCCCCGTTTGGTGGTGATATAGTCGTGCAGACCGAGCTCGTCCAATTTGGCGCGCAGGCGGGTGACGTTCACGCTGAGGGTGTTGTCGTCAATGTACACTTGGTTGTCCCACAGGTATTCGATTAGGTCGGCACGCGTGACAATTTCTCCCGGTTGGCGCATAAGGCGGCGGAGGATTCGAATCTCATTCTTACTGACCTCGCAACGTTTATCCCCGTGCCCCATTACGCCCTTCCCCAAATCCAGGCACAATCCATTGACCTCCATATAGTCTTGGCGCTCGGCGTCCTCCGAGTTCCGACGCAGCGCCACCTTCACGCGTGCGAGGAGGACGGGGACGTTGTAGGGCTTGGTCACGTAATCGTCCCCGCCAAGTCCCAACGCCTTCAACTCATCCATGGAGTTGTCCCGGCTGGTCACGAAGATGATGGGGACGCGGGAAATTTTGCGAATGTCTTGACATAAGGCGAAGCCGTCCCGCCCCGGCAAGCCCAGGTCCAACAGGATGAGGTCGGGGCGGGATTGTGCCACCCGCGTTGCCGCATCCGTCAAATCCGTGGGGGCGACCACTTGGTACCCCTCGTTGGTTAAAAGGAAAGCCAATTCGTCCCGAATGTTCGCATCGTCTTCCACTATTACGATTCTGCTCATTTTTCCACTCTTTCTATTCATATTTATACGTTGTACGCTTGCTTGCCGCCCTGCGCAGGCTACGTTCTCACGTTTTGCGGGTTCCAAGGTTATGTGTTTCATGCTTGCACGAGACACATAACCTTGGAACCCTGGTATCATTATATAGGAGCAAAGAAATAATAACAAGTTGTGTTTGACATTTTAAACGCCGTTATGTTATACTACTGTTACTGTTTTGGAGAAGTACCCAAGAGGCTGAAGGGGCTCCCCTGGAAAGGGAGTAGGTCGTTAATAGCGGTGCGAGGGTTCAAATCCCTCCTTCTCCGTTTCCGTTGGCGGACGCCAATGGTCGAACGAGAATCGTGAATATGGCGATACGGCTCAGGCATATGTCGGAACGGCGTCAAAAGAATGTGGAGGATATGATGAAGACGATTTACGACGGTAAGACGAAGACGGTTTATAAGGACGAGGGGACGGGTGATTATTACTTGTTCTTCAAGGACGACGCCACTGGCGAGAACGGCGTGTTCGACCCCGGTTCCAACACCGTGGGGGGTAGCGTCACCGGCAAGGGCAAAATTGGACTTACAATATCCCAATACTTCTTTAAGTTGATGGAGGCCAATGGCGTACCCACGCATTATTTGGGTGCGGATGTGGAGAAGTGCCTCATGAAGGTTCGCAACGTCGACGTTCCCAAGTTGGAGTTTGTACTTCGTTATTTTACGGCGGGCAGCATGTGCCGTAGGTTCACGTTGGATTCAGGCATTCCATTTGAACCGCCTTATCTTGAGGTTACGCTTAAGGACGACGAGCAGGGCGACCCGCTCATCAGCGAACGGCTGTGCCTTATGAAGGGGATGTTGCAGGAGGGTGAGTACCAGAAGGCGTTGGACCTCCTCGTCAAGGTGGGGGAAGTGCTGAGGACGGAGATGAAGGCGTTGGGGTTAACCCTGATTGACTTCAAGATAGAGTTTGGTTTTGACGAACAGAGGAACATTTACATTGCGGACGAGATTACTCCGGACATCTGGAGGGTGCAGGATGAGGAGGGCAACATCCCGAATCAGATTGATTGCGCCAAGATGATTCTTGAGAGAATCCATGCACAAGGCAAGGCTTAGGTTGTGCGAAGGCAAAGCGACGTCCATACATAGGGAGCGGTATCAATCCCCTTTTTGGAGAATGGGATAAAAAGGGACATTGTGGGCAAATATGTTTTTTGAAGTTTTTTTAATTTAGGCGTTGACAAACGGGGTAGTCTTTGGTAGAATAACCCTTGCTGACCCGTTCCGAAGGCGAAGAATTCATATCATTCGCCCAAGGGGTGAGACAATGCCGAAGGGCAGAAAATGGGGGGAGGCCCCCGACCGGAACCTTGACAACCGAACAGTGAGACAACCCTGAAAGTTCGAAAAAAAGAACCTTCAAGGACGAGGCAAAAGTACCAAACCAGACGAGAGTCTGGAGGACGGTAAACTCCTCGTCCCCAAAGGATTCCTTTAAGTTTTTTTGTGGATTTCGCCCGGCAAGACCGGGTTGCGGGGGCGGGCCCCCGCAAGATGAAAGAAGAGGCCTGCGAGAAGGTACAAACACGAGAGTTTGATCCTGGCTCAGGATGAACGCTGGCGGCACGCCTAACACATGCAAGTCGAACGGCGCCGCGGGGCCGCCCC
>QMCE01000052.1_pt1 | contig 59321 bp, 49 predicted proteins | sample 1821851 | NCBI WGS metagenome assembly QMCE01 (sample SAMN09453174, study PRJNA476694) | Termite gut metagenome, whole genome shotgun sequencing project. | isolation source: worker | host: Odontotermes sp. | place: South Africa:Pretoria | collected 2016-01-28
ATGCGCTTGGCTTGACATCAATCAACCGTCATAATTATGGTTCACATGAAATAATGCTTGGGTACACATGGTGCGTGACGAAGCATTTCTGTCGATAGGCGCGTAAGCGACTTATGGATGATAAAGAGATAAAAAATAAACCCTCAATTGCGTTGAGGGTTTATTTTTTTTTGAGTTCGTGAAAAATAGGAAAAATATTTAGACGTTACGAATTAGTTTGGCGGCTTTTTGTATTAGAATTCTTCGGAAAATATTAATGCTAAAAAACTTTGCGACTTTGCGTTTAACCCAAAAAGCGTAAGCGCATTCATTTATTTTAACGCAAAGTTCGCAAAGAAATTTTCTGATTTTCCGAAGATATCTATTGTAGAAATAAACATTGTTAATAATTATCCGTAGTATTTCCATTAAGTTTCAGTAATCTTAATTCTGCGAATTGGAGGAGTATAATGACTTTGTGGTGATATTACGGATAAACGTTTCTTTTTTTTACGAAAATAGGTTACATAAAAGTGAAATATTTAAACAATTTGCTTTTCTTTGCATTGCGTAAAATTAAATTAATGAAACACCTTTTCATTATTCTTAGCTGCTTTTTCGCCTTTAATCAAAACTATTAGATGTGCAAAGATTATAAGTCAAAATTTTAAATGAATAAAAAATGCGGCAGAGATGAGTGTTCAAGGAGCAATTGAAAATGCAGATAAGAGAAAACAATGAAATTACAAATATTGAAGTTCTTCGTCCGGTTTATATATTATTTGACAACGAAGTAATACACACTGTATTTTACCAACCGGTTCGTTTTACTTCATACTAAGTTAAATGCAACAATAATCTAACAAAAAATAAAAAATTTATGGTAAACGTTCAAGGAAAATATGCTCTAATAACCGGAGCGAGTAGGGGAGTCGGTAAGCAAATTGCTTTATGTATGGCTGATTTAGGTTGTAATTTGATTTTACACAGCCGGAATCTTTCGCATACAACAGCATTGAAAATTGAATTGGAAGGAAAAGGGGTTAAGGTTTTTGCCGTTCAAGCCGAATTGTCGAAAGCCGACCAAGTACAAGCGATGCTGAAAGAGATAGACAGTCTTGTGCCGCAAATAGATATTGTATTCAACAATGCTGCAATAATGACTAAATATACGCCCGGATTTTGGACAGTTCCAGCAGAAGATTACCGTTTGAGCTTTGAAACTAATGTCATCGCCATTATCCAAATTTGCCAACATTTCGGACCGAAAATGATCGCCAATGGTTTTGGCCGGTTGGTCAATACCACAAGTGGTATCCGTGAAGAACCGGAATTGGCTGCCTACTCGGCAAGCAAAGCGGCTTTGACAAAATATGTGCAAGATATGGCTCCGAAACTTAAAGGAACAGGCGTTACGATGAATCTGCTTGATCCGGGTTGGTTGCGCACCGACCTTGGCGGACCGGATGCACCAAATTCGGTGGAAAGTTCAATCCCTGGTGCTGTTGTCCCGGCGTTGCTTGACAATGGCGTAAGCGGAGCTTGGTTTAATGCACAAGATTACACAAAAATGAGCATAGAGATTGCCGTAGAAAAAGCAAAAATGGTCAAAAATGAGCTGCTTTGTGTTCCTGAATAGAATTTTTTATGAATTTAGGAATATTCAGTAAATGAATAATATGTAATGTGTAAAAAGTAAAATACTCTTTAATTAAAAAACTTCGCGTCTTTGCACCTTCGCCGTTCTTTGCGTTTATACAACGAGCACAAGCGCATTATTTAACGCAAACAACGCTAAGGCGCAAAGATAATTGTATGATGAACTTTTAATCTAAACAATATTGACAAGTTATTTTTTACATATTACATATTGATAAAAGGGAAATCCAGTAAGAACTCACATTTTTTGTTTTTACTGGATTTCCCTTTTTAATGTTTTTTAAACACCCAAAAGATATTTATTTTACATTGAAATATCTTAAACCTTACTCCGGATTTCCTCAGCAATCGCCATCATCTCTTCTGACGTAAATTTTAATTTCGGATTTTTGAAATTCAAGTCTCCCTCGCTTTCTAACGGAATCAAATGGATGTGTGCGTGCGGCACCTCCATCCCCATTACAGCAATGCCAATGCGTTTACACGGAATAGACTTTTCAATTGCCAAGGCTACTTTTTTGGCAAAAAGCATCAATCCTGCAAGGGTTTGGTCGTCCAATGCAAAAATATAGTCAGTTTCCACTTTAGGGATAACTAAGGTATGCCCTTTTTTGACTGGATTGATGTCTAAAAAGGCAAAATAATGCTCGTTCTCCGCTATTTTATAGCAGGGAATCTCTCCATTGATTATTCTTGAAAATATTGACATAAATTAAAAATTTTAGAATAAAAAATCGAATCCCGGAATTTGAAATAATCAGATGGAAATATTTAAAATTTCAAAAGGTAATTTTCCTGCCGGAACGGTTACTTCCACCACATCACCCACTTTTTTGCCGAGCAGTGCTTTGGCAATCGGGGTGTTAATCGCCAACTTGCCCTCTCTTAAGTTTGCTTCCTGTTCCGAAACAAGCATATAGGTCATTTGTTGCCCGGTTTTCGTATTTTTTATCTCTACTTTATTCAAGATTTGCACCACATCCGTATTCAATTTAGATTCGTCAATCAATCGCGCATTGGCAATGTTTTCTTTTAAAAGAGAAATTTTCATTTCCAGTAAACCTTGCGCCTCTTTTGCTGCATCGTATTCTGCGTTTTCGGACAAGTCGCCCTTGTCGCGAGCCTCTGCAATTTGCTTAGAAATTGCGGGACGTTCGATTGTCTCCAACTGTCTCAGCTCTTCGGTCATTTTGTTATAACCTTCTTCGGTCACATAAGATATAGCCATAATATTGGTTTATTTATAATGTTTATATTTTTTTTGATTTTATTAAAAAATAAAAAGAATTCCGACCGAAGCCGGAACTCTCATTGGGAACACTCCCTATTTTTATGTTAATGCAAATATAGGAAATGTTTTTGAGGAATACAAATTTTTTGAAAGAAGTTTTTTATATAGTATTATCTTTAATGATTGTATCCCTTAACGAAACGGAATAATTAAGGGTAATACGGATAAGTGAGTTATCTTTTCAAAGGTCAACTTTACTGTACTATTATCAATTGCGTTTAACTAAAAAATCATTCTTTAACCGGCAGAAAAAACAGGGTATAATCTTCTTTCTGTAAATCTGTATCAAACAGCACAATACCGTAAAAAAACATGTCAATTGTAACACGTACTTCCGGGTGTCTTTTTATCTCCTTCCACGCTTGGGTCATCTCTTTCGACCAATAGATATCGTCGATAACGAAAACCGACTTTGCGTGTGATTTGGGCAGGCATTGTTTGAAATAATTTAGCGTAGCTTCTTTACGGTGATTGGCATCAAAAAAGACAAAATCCAACTTTTCAAAACCTGTAAGTACCTGAGGCAAGCAAGCATCAATATTACCGGTTTCAATATGAATATTCTCAAATCCAGCTCTTTTAAAACTGAGTTTTGCATATTCGGCAATCTCTTTGCAACCTTCGATGCTTACGACTTTTGATTTGGAATCCGGCGCGGCAAGATACATGGTAGTTAACCCGAAAGAGGTACCTAATTCCAATATGTTTTGAGCTTTGTAAAAATTGACTAACCTAAATAATACTTGGGCGTATATTTCCGGTTTAGCAGATTTTTTTACAATAGCTGAGATTTTTTTACGCCCAGATTTTCCTGTTCCGAAATTTTCGACCATAACCTCCTTATCCGTTTTTAGGTAGAGTTGGCGTACTTTTTCGATAAGGCTGTATTTGTAATAAGGTGACTGTTCCTCAATCACATCTGTTACCAATTTGAAAATGAACGGCGAGTGAATACCGAAACCTTTCCGGTGTTTTGACCGGAAAAAGTAACGTATGTATTGAAATAGATAAGAAAAATTCATTTTTCAAAAGTATACATTTTTAGTCAATTAAAAAAGTGTCTGAATATCTAAATCAATCGAAGCCGGTTCGGCCTCTTTTGTAAAGTGCGGATTAAATACTTCTGTTGAAAACTTATCAGATGGTTGTTCGTAAAAATAAGATTGCTACTTCTATTTTTGTACTTACACTAAATTCGGGAATGAAATCCAACATAGCCAAAAGCATGCTAATAATCCATGTTTTTGCACTTACTTTAAGTGCATTGCCCATTGTTTTAATTTGCGCGATATTTTATTAAAAAAAAGACAAAAAATACACACAACGCGGATTTTTACGGATAATATATGTTTTACATATCTAATAAATCCGTGAAAATCCGCGTTATCTGTGTCGATCTGCGTTCAAAAATTATTTTACACGCTCAACATAAGAGCCATCGCGCGTATCTACCTTAATCTTTTCGCCTTCGTTAATGAAAAGAGGTACGCGCACGGTAGCACCGGTTTCAACGGTTGCCGGTTTCAATGTGTTGGTTGCAGTGTCGCCTTTTAAGCCCGGCTCGGTGTAGGTAATGGTCAATACAACGTGTGTCGGAAGGTCGGCGTAAAGGATTGTATCCGATTCTGCGTGAACTACCACTTCTATAATATCACCTTCTTTTAAGAAATCAACACCGTTGATGCTTTCTTTGGGGATTACCACTTGCTCGAAATCGTCCATATTCATAAACGTATATCCCATATCGTCGATGTAAAGGAACTGATAATCACGGCGTTCGATGCGTACTTCTTCTACTTTTACGCCTGCATTGAACGTTCTATCTAAAATACGACCGTTTTGAACGTTTTTCAATTTTGTGCGCACAAAAGCCGGGCCTTTACCCGGTTTAACGTGCAAAAATTCAACGATGAAATAGTATTGCCCGTCAATATCGAGACACATCCCATTTCTAAAATCTGAGGTTGATGCTGCTGCCATTTTTTATTTTTTTAATTAGTAAACGAGTATTGAGTAAACGAGTAAACAAGAAATTAACAAACGAGTAAGCAAGGAATATTGGCTCTTTCTTATTTACTCGTTTTACTGTGTTTACACCGTCATAATTTCTTTTTCCTTTGCTGCGAGTAGTTCGTCCACTTTTTTGATGTATTTGTCGTGGATTTTTTGTACTTCCGCTTCTGCATCTTTTTGCATATCTTCCGAAAGACCGTTTTTGACCTCTTTCTTCAGCGCATCGTTGATGTCGCGACGGACGTTACGGATACGCACTTTAATATCTTCGCCTTCGCCGCGTGTTTGTTTAACCAATGCTTTACGACGCTCTTCGGTCAATGCAGGAATAGTCAAACGGATGATTTCACCGTTGTTTTCAGGTGTAATTCCCACTTCGGAGTTCATGATTGCACGCTCGATTTCGGAGATCATTTTACGTTCCCAAGGCTGAATAGCAATGGTGCGAGCATCGGGCGTTGTAATGGTTGCAACACCGGAAAGTGGAGTCAAACTTCCATAATAATCCACTTTTACCGCATCCAAAATACGCACATTTGCCTTTCCGGCACGAATACGCGCTAACGCATCGTCCAAATGAAGAACCGCACTCTCCATTTTTTCCTGTGCATCTTTGTAAAATGCTTTAACTTCTATCATAATTATTTGTTATTAAATTTTTGAACGTGTTTAATTGTTTTTTATTCCCACTCAATGGTCGCAGGCGGTTTTGAGCTTATATCATACGTTACGCGGTTTACTCCTTTTACTTTGTTGATGATGTCGTTTGAGACTTTCGCCATAAAGTCATAAGGCAATTGCGCCCAATCGGCCGTCATTGCATCTGTGGAATTTACCGCGCGAAGCGCTACTGCATTTTCGTAAGTACGCTCATCGCCCATTACGCCGACCGATTGTACCGGAAGCAAGATAACACCTGCCTGCCAAACTTTGTCGTACAAGCCCCATTCGCGCAAAGCAGAAATAAAAATATCATCGGCATCTTGCAACACACGCACTTTTTCGGGGGTAATATCGCCCAAAATACGCACGCCAAGTCCCGGACCTGGGAACGGATGACGGGTAATCAGGTGTTCCTGCATATTCAATTCGCGACCTACCCGGCGCACTTCGTCTTTAAAGAGCAAACGCAACGGTTCGCAAAGTTGCAGGTTCATTTTTTTAGGAAGTCCACCTACGTTGTGGTGCGACTTGATAACGGTTCCCGTAATGGAAAGCGACTCAATAATATCAGGATAAATAGTCCCTTGCGCCAGCCATTTAATATCTTTTAGCTTGTGTGCTTCTTCATCGAACACATCAATAAAACCTTTTCCAATGATTTTACGTTTGCGTTCAGGTTCGGTAACGCCGGCTAATTCTGCATAAAATTTCGCCTTTGCATCCACGCCGATTACGTTCAATCCGAGATGCGTGTAATCTTCCAAAACCTTTTCAAATTCATTTTTACGCAACAAGCCATGATCAACAAAAATACAGGTCAGATTTTTACCGATTGCCTTGTTCAGCAACACGGCGGTTACCGATGAATCAACCCCGCCAGAAAGAGCCAAAATCACTTTGTCATCCCCAAGTTGCGCTTTCAACTCTTTTACCGTTTCTTCGATAAATGATGCCGGACTCCAATCTTTGGTGCATTCGCAGATAGTGAGGAAATTATCTAACAAGCGCATACCAATTTCGGTATGATATACTTCCGGATGAAATTGAACCCCCCACGTTTTTTCTCCCTCTATGCGATAGGCTGCGACTTCAACATCGGATGTACTTGCGATGATGTCGAAGTTAGCGGGAGTTTCAGTAATCGTATCACCGTGCGACATCCATACTTGCGAGCCTTCATTCACGCCTTTCATCAACAAGTCATCGCTGTTGACTTTTGAAAGGTTAGCCCGTCCGTATTCGCGCGAACCGGCAGGTCCGACATTGCCGCCCGAAATGTAAGAGATAAATTGTGCACCATAACAAATGCCCAATACAGGGAATTTTCCTCTGATTTCGGACAATTCAGCCTTAAACGCTTCCTTATCGTAAACCGAATACGGACTTCCGGAAAGCACTACGCCTTTAACACCAGCACTTTCTTTCGGAAATTTATTGTAAGGCACTATTTCACAATAGACATTTAACTCTCTGATTCTCCGACCAATCAACTGTGTGGTTTGAGAACCGAAATCAAGGATAACAATTTTTTCTTGCATTGTGTTATGAGATTTGTTTATTTTAGAATGCAAAAATAGAAATAATGCGAATTTTATCAACTATTTTTTTGCATCTTTTTGTTTTTCTGTATCTATTGTGGAATGAAAAATTTAGCTATTACTTGTTTTAATTCAAAAAATACAATGCATTTGCCAATAAAAGAAGAAAAATGACCTTTACTGAAGAATAATAACATCTATCTTGAAGACTACATCATTCCCAAAGGAATAGAAAAAGAAGATTTGAAAACAAGAGAAAATATCATTTGGCAAATGTATGGGGCAGCGGATTTTTGCTGGTAAAGAATTGAAAGAAACAGCAATCTCTCAATTAGCCAAATTCTATAAATGTGGTATTTGTTTACCGATTAAAGCATCTTTTTCTTAAAACATAAATCACAAAGATATTTGTTTGGTAAACAACCAACAAAAAACCTCTCCTATTAAAGAAGAGGTTTTTGATAGTATGTATTAAAAACCGATTACAATTTATTAATCATCTTAGCTAACTTAGATTTCAAGTTACCTGCCTTATTTTTGTGAATAATAGATTTCTTTGCTAATTTGTCAAGCATAGAACTTACTTTTGGATAAAGAGCAACTGCTTCTTCTTTTTCCTTCATTGAACGCAATTTTCTAACTGCATTACGTGCTGTTTTAGCATAATATCTGTTGTGCAATCTTCTTTTCTCTGTTTGTCTGATTCTCTTGATTGCTGATTTATGATTTGCCATCTTGTAAAAATCTTTTTAAATTTGTAGCCCATAGGGGAGTCGAACCCCTCTTTCAAGAATGAAAATCTTGCGTCCTAACCGATAGACGAATGGGCCTTGAAGGCTGCAACGATTGTTTTGTTTCTCGATTGCGGATGCAAAAGTATATGTTTTTTTTATATCCTGCAAGTTTTTGCAATTATTTTTTCAAAATATTTTCATTTATTTTCAAAAGCAGCTCTGTACAAGCGTCAATTGTATCAACAGATATGATTCTTTTGCGATGTTCGATAGAGGTAAACTGTTCAATAAATATTTGGTTAATTTGTTGAATAAGAGAATGATAAAATCCGTTTTGATTGAACAGTAAAAGCTGCTTATTGTGATAGCCTGCTTGTCCGCCGGCAACAACATGAAATATTTCGTCCAACGTCCCGAAACCACCCGGAAGCGCAATAAAAACATCAGCCATCTCCGTTATTTTGTTTTTTCGCTCAGTTAAATCTTCCGTAATAATGAGTTCATCGACTGCCGGACTTGCCAAACCGTCATCATACATAGCTCGTGGAAGTATGCCGGTTGTTGTTCCGCCGCATGCTTTTACACTCTGTGCTACACATTCCATTAAACCGTTGATAGTTCCGCCATATATAATAGTGTGCCGGTGCATTCCAATCCATTTGCCCAAATCTGTAGTCTGTTCGTAATAAGCAGAGTCAATGTTGTCGCTTGAAGAACAGAATATGCCTATTTTCATCCTATTTCTTTGTTTGTTTTGAATGATGTTTGTGCAAATTTAATACTTTTGCGGAAATATTCGTGATAACAAATTATTATGGCTGATTACAAATGTGAAAAAGTACTTCCGTACAATACCTCTACAAAAGGGAAAAAAGAGCAGGTGGAACAGATGTTTGACACGATTGCGGGAAAATATGACCCGATGAACCGGTTGATGTCGCTGGGCAACGACCGCACGTGGCGAAAAAAGGCAATCCTGAGTCTGAAAGAGCTAAATCCGGAATCAATATTGGATATTGCCACCGGAACAGGCGATTTTGCCATTACTGCACACTATTTGCTGTCGCCCGGAAAAATCGTCGGCATTGACATTTCGGAAGGAATGCTGAAAATCGGCCGGGAAAAAATAGAGAAACTCAACTTGACCGACCGTATTACGCTGCAAGTAGGCGATTCCACGCAGTTGGATTTTGATGCGCAAACGTTTGATGTTGTAACAGTCGCTTTTGGCGTGCGCAATTTTGAAAGCCTTAGCAAGGGGTTGAATGAAATTTACCGGGTATTGAAACCTGGTGGTGTTGCGGTTATTTTGGAATTGTCGGAACCGGAAAATCTATTTTTTAAATCCGGATACAAATTATACACCAAACTAATTATTCCGGTTCTTGCCCGGTTTATTTCGAAAGATGCCCGCGCTTACTCCTATTTACCTCAATCCATCGAAGCATTTCCCCAAGGGAAAGAGATGAAGGCGTTACTCTGTGAATGCGGTTTTTCGCAGGTAGAAGTAAAGACATTTACGTTTGGGTCGTGCTCGTTTTATCGGGCGTTAAAATAATTTAAAAGACTCTCTTTTTGAAAAAATAGCATTTTTGTGTTATTTTAAAAAAATCAGGTATATTATGAAGCGGCATTTTTACATTTCATTAATTTTATGGATAGGGTTAGTGATAAACATTTGTGCGACTTAACAGCAGAAATAAAAATCGTTTCTGCCATTATTTCGAACATTACCCTTACCGGAGAAAACAGCCTTATCGCACACTGGGAGATTACACAAGAAGGAGGAATTTCTTATTATGATGTGGAATATACAGTAGAGAAAGAGGGACTTACCCTGTTCTATCTCTCCATTCTTTGCAAAAGTGAGTTAAGATCGACTCAAAATAGTGTAAACGGTTTCTCGGTTTCGGCTGTTTATGATGTTTATTTGGGTGAACCTACTAATGTATTAGTTTATCCAAATCCGTTTACCGATTGAAGATTGTCTTAAAAGATGCTGAAACGGCAGATATTGTATTGTATTCGCTTGATGGAAGACCGTTAGCAAACTTCCGCAATCAAAGTGAAGTGCAAATTGCAACGAGTAAACTTCCGGCAGGAGCTTATGTTGTAAAAGTAACTGTAAACAATATTGTGAAAACAATGACAGTTATTAAAAAGCAATATTTCCCACAAAGACACAAAGAACACAAAGGTCAAAAAAACTTTGTGTTCTTTGTGTCTTTGTGGGAAATTCTAAATTGTTTTTTTCTCCCCTTTCCGGTAATAATAAATAATCCCGTACTCTTGACATTTCTTCAAGCGTTCGGGTAATGGCAGTTCTGCGAAATACGCCTCTACTTCATCCCAAATTTCATGAATCAGCGTATCTGCTATTTCGTTTAAAAGAGAGATATTTTCGATGGTTCGTGCCGTATTGCTTTGTAGTACTTTTTGATCGTTATAGGATTCTTCAAAAATATCGTAATGGACTCTCACTTTAGCAATTGCCGGATTATAAATGGGTACGCCTCCTTTGCTTGTACGTTGCAGTTCGCCGTCAATTATTTTTTTTCCCCATTCCATCAGGTGTTCCTCCGAATTTAGATCCGGAACCGTAGTGCTCGTTTCTTCCAATCCATACAAAAGCTTGTTTTCCTGTTTAATCTCTTTTCGAGCTATGCACATGTGAAGCACCTGTATAAAATGAGATATATACAGACGTGCCAACTTAATTGTATTTTGATATTTTTTATTTGTGAGTGCTTGCTTTTCAGCGCATTGCTTGTATTCGAACAATGCCCGTTCATAGCGAACTAAAAAACCTCTGGCATCTTCCAGTGTTTTATAGGGGAAAGCTAAGTCAAAAGAATCCCCCATTTTTATTGCATTCTGTAAAGAACGTAGCCGGGCTTGGTTTGTATTCGGTAATCTTCTGTAAGGCATCTATTTTTTTTAGTTTTCTCTGTATAATAAGTTTTCTGCAAAAACAGACAACTCCGCTTTTTGTTCATCCGGAACGGATAATTTCTTCAACGATTGAACAGCATCATCGTAATATGACTTCATTGCATTTTGGGTATGCGTACGAATATCAAGTTTTTCGTAGATTGCAGAAACAGCTTCTATTTTCTCTTTTTTGTTGAAGTCCTTAGCGTTTATCCAACGATGCAATTCAGCTTTTGCCTCCGTACCGGCTTTTTCTAAAGCAGTGAGAAGCAAGAATGTTTTTTTGTTACAACAAATATCGCCGCCGATATTTTTTCCAAATTTGGCGGTATCTCCGTAAACATCAAGATAGTCATCTTTAAGTTGAAATGCGATTCCAATTCCGGTTCCGAAGCGGTATAATAATTCGGCATCATCAGCAGACGCTCCGCCGCAAATTGCACCGATTTTCAGGCTTCCTGCTAATAAGACAGCGGTTTTCAAACGAATCATGTTGATATATTCATCAATGGAAACATCATTACGCGATTCAAATTCCATGTCGTATTGCTGACCTTCACAAACCTCAACACTTGTTTGGGAGAAAATAGTCAATATGGATTTCAATACCTCCGCATCGCATTGGGCGAGCAGCTGGTAGGCTTTTATAAGCATCGCATCGCCCGAAAGTATAGCCTGGTTTATACCCCATTTCTTGTGAACGGTCAGTTGGTTGCGACGCATTTCGGCTTCATCCATAATATCATCATGGAGTAATGTGAAATTATGAAAAACCTCGACTGCCAAAGCCGGATTTAATGCTTTGTTCAAATTCTTATGAAATAATTGACAAGCCAACAAGGAAAAAACGGGGCGAATCCGCTTTCCTCCCGGCGAAAGTGCATACTCAACCGGTTCATATAAACTATATGGAGTTAATTTCCAATTTAACTTATCAATTTCTGTTTCAATAAGTAGTTGTATCTCTTTTGCTGTCATAATAAAATTTATTTTTAATCGGGTAAAAACATCGCGTGTAATAATGATGTTAGCTTTATGAAGGCAGAGGTTTCACAAAGGATTAGGGCGATGTTCTGAAAAATCGTACAAAAATTTTTGCGGGCATACATTCTATATCAGGCTAAGATTATAATTTATTTGTATCCAAGCCTTGCATTAGATACATTTTATCCGCTTTCTCTTACGAAATTAAGGAAAATTCGTACTTTACACATGTTAAAGATCTTTTTAGCTTTATTCTTACATGGTGCGATTTGTACAGGAAATAGCACCGCTTTTTGTTTAACTAACGGCAAAAGTAGCCATTATTTCTGTGACATACAACCGGATAAGCTAATAATATCAATATAATTTTCTCTTTTCTTTCGTTTTCTCTTCCGTCATTGTTCTGCAAAACTGCTTATTAAGTAATACCAATCAATTATTGACGTATTTTTTTAATGCCGTTAGGCATTTTAGTCCGGTAGAAAACAGATACCCCGCCAAACAGCGTGCCGTCAGGTACGCAACAGCGCCTATTGGGGTTGCAAACCTGCGGCTTGCTATTTCTCATTACCATTCTTTATCTACCGGGCTTGAATCCCGATAGGGATTTTATACGACATTAAATTCTTTTTATTACTTATTTGTTACACAACTAATCTTTTTGTGAAAATAATAGTTACGCAGCATGCAACAAACGTGCACTAAGCTTGTGTCCGCTGCTTGCTTGTGTCTCCGTTAACCTCCGGTGAACTTCGCCGGCTACGGTTGTAACTGCGGTAACTGTCGTGTTCGATGTCAATTTCCGGTTCGATGAATGTTTCTTTAGGTGTTAACTGGAATTTGATGTATTTTATCGTTAATCCTCTATCTAACCATTGTTGTTCGTAGAATGTCTTAATAGACAGTATTTTATCATCTGAAAAGTCAGAATGGTATAAATCCTGATTTTCAAAAAGAACTTTATATTTGTTTGCTTTGACCATTTCAGAGGTGTAAGTAAACATGAAATTACTGTCCGTCTTGAGGTGAATAATACCACCAGGCTTTGTAAACTGCTGGTAAAGTCCCATAAAGCGGGTGGATGTAAGTCTTTTGCCTGTCTTTTTCATTTGCGGGTCGGGAAAGGTAAGCCAGATTTCCGAAACTTCATCTTTGGCAAAAAATGCAGGAATAATTTCAATATTTGTCCGGATAAAAGCAACATTTTTCATCCCTTTTTGGAACGATTCTTTGGCTCCTGCCCACATCCGAGAGCCTTTTATATCTACGCCAATGAAGTTCTTTCCGGGAAAAAGCTCTGCCAGTGCTACGGTGTATTCTCCTCTTCCGCAACCGAGTTCCAACACAACCGGATTGTCATTCTGAAAGAATTTGTTCCATTTTCCTTTTAGCTCAAACGGTGCATTTAGCTGTTGAAGCGCGGAGAAAGTGTATTGGAAGACGTGGGGAAAAGTCTCCATTTCACTGAACTTTTGTAGTTTATTTTTTCCCATAAGGCACGCTCAATTTTTAATAATCCTCAATCCTATATCGTGAATTCCGGCTAATGTATCTTCTCTCATTCCTTGTATCAACTCAAACCGGTAAATTCCAAGTTTTGGAAATTTTATCTGCGGCATGAATGAAACGGGCAGTTCACGCAGCGATCCGCCTCCTTTTCCGATCCACTTGCCGTGACTGTCGGCTAATACACATTCCAGCGTGTCTTTAAACTCCAGTGAATCGGGCGAAATAGAATTAATGAACAGCCAAAAATTCTGATAACGGTAATTATTGTCGTTGCGGATATCAACAACAATGTCGTATATTCCCACCGTGTCGGTAGCCGTGTAGTTAAAAATCACTACGCTATCTTTATTCCACCCATAGTTGGGTAGTTGTTTTGAGTCCTGAAAAACCGCGTTATTGGTACAGGCGGACAACAGTAAAAAAGAGAGCAGTAAAAGTATCCCGGCTACCTTCCGGTTATTCATTTTTCTCATCATTATTTTTTGGTTTTAGTATCGGACGAGGTTTGGGTTTACGGTTGTTATTGTTTTTATTTCGATTGGCATTTTTTGCCTCCTGCCCGGATCCATTGTTATTTTCATTCGGTTGTTCCGGGTGATTATTGTTCCGGTTCTGACCGTTCGCCGCATGTGCATTGCGGTTTTCTCTCGGATTACGCCTGTCCTGGTTTCGTCTGTTTTCGTTCGGACGATTTTCGCCCTCTTTCTGAACTTGGTTATTGGCAGCAGCATTCCCCGTTTCGCCTTCATTGGGACGGTTGTTATTAGGTGAATTGTCATTTCTCCTGTTCTTCGACTTATTCTTTTTCTTTCTGTCAAAGCGGGTAAGGCTGTCTTGACCTACCACATTTTCATAATCCACCCGTTTAACATCGCCTTTAGCTTCCTTGCTGTCTCCTTCCAGCGAGTCAACTTTGATGCCCTGCTTGTTGAGTGCAATGATTTCCTTTACCCTTTCCACCGGAAGAGCGACAATATTGGCAGCCATATTCGGCGAACTCGAATATTGCATTTCCTGTTTAAATACATCCGTTTTGAAATGGTAGAACGTCGCATCTTTTGTTTCGAGATGGATCTCTTTGGATGGAATTCCTTTTTGTGCTTCTACGTAGGCATCTACTTCAAAATTCATGCAGCATTTCAGCTTGGCGCATTGTCCTGCCAATTTTTGCGGATTCAGTGAAATCTCCTGATAACGAGCTGCACTTGTAGCTACCGAAACAAAACTCGACATCCATTGCGAGCAACACAATGGTCGTCCGCACGGACCGATACCTCCGATGCGTCCCGCTTCTTGCCGTGCACCTATCTGTTTCATTTCCACACGGATATTGAATGTCTCGGCAAAGACTTTTATCAACTGGCGAAAATCAACGCGCTCATCGGCAATATAGTAAAAGATGGCTTTGTTTCCGTCTCCCTGATATTCTACATCTCCGATTTTCATGTTCAATTTCAAATCCTCGGCAAGTTTACGGGCGCGAAGCATGGTATTATATTCACGTGCTTTTGCCTCTTCGTATTTTTCAAGGTCGTTAGCACGTGCTTTCCGGTAAATCCGCTTAATTTCAGTTTTGTTTGGGTCGATGTTATTTTTCTTCATCTGAATCAATACCAACTGTCCGGTAAGTGAAACCGTACCAATATCATGTCCGGGCGAAGATTCAACAGCCACAATATCGCCTTTTTCGATTTTGAGCTTGTTGGAATTTCTGAAATATCCCTTTCTGGTATTTTTAAAAATCACTTCCACAAATTCGGTTGCAGCCTGAGCCTCAGGAATATCGCATAACCAATTGGTAGTGTCTAATTTTTTATCTGTTTTCTTGCTGAGACCTTTAAAGTTCATGCAGCAACCGCCATTATTTTTACAATTCATTTATTTTTTTCTTAGCAACTCACAAAGTACGCAATAAAAATACAAAAACGCAAATTTTTAGGTGCTTGGTTTTATTTCAAACGATAGATATCCGGCTACGCTGCTGTTGCCGGCAATTTATTTCCACAACACATATTTATCATGGATAATTTCTATTTTAATCCCAATAACCCATTATTTTCCAGGATACACTAATAAACCAGTATATAACAATTATTTCCCAAATTGCCAATATGGTTAAATTCAGAAAGAAATCCCGTCTTTTTTTCTTGCTTTTTTGCATTATAAAAGCAAGAAAAATTATTACAAAAGCATTGATGCCTAAAAATAGCAGGCTACCAATTGTTGATTCTGTATTTTCCTTAAAATCAAAGTAAATTAAAAGACAAGGTGCAATTGAGGCAATTAAAAAAAGTATTTTTGTCTGCTTTTTAATTTTTCTGTCTGTTTGCCATGCATTGAATATTATTGCAAAAAGAAGTCCGGTTAATAGTCCGATGACAAATCCATAAAAAGAAAAAAGAACTTTTCCTGAAATTCTACACCATTAGAAACTGTTTCATACCCACCTGTTAAGCCCATAAGTATAAAAACAGCCAAAATGAAATAAGTATCAGTTCTGAAAGTGTTTTTGAAAGATTGTTTTAAAAATTGCATTGAATTCTTTATTATTTTTCAGAATTATCCCGTTATTCTTTTGTCTGCCAGTTCCCGTTTCTTTTTTCTTTGTTTTTTACTTTGTCTGGTTTGTACTGAAAAAATGTTCTCTTGAAACTGAATGAAGCATTTCTTTCCATTCTTCTGTCCCTTGGTTGATAACTCCCATAAAATATCCATCGCAGCAACGTCTAACACACAAAAAAATTCGTAATATTCGTCGTAACATTCATTATTGCATAATGATATTTCTCCCATAATCGTGTCGCCCACACCAAGCTACTTGTTTTGTTTTTATTCTACCAACCAGTGCTTTATGCCTTTTTCCGTTTGCGAAAATTCTACTCCGATTTTTACCGTTTTTCTGCTGTCGGTAGTGTATGGTATGGTGTAATCTTTGCTGTTAATTTGCTTTAAGGCCCCTTCGGCGGTTGCGTTGTCGTCCATTTTGAATTCAAAAACGTAGATATTGTCGATAGTTTTGACTACAGCATCGGCTCTGCCTTTGTTGTTTTTTACTTCGGTTTGCACAAATTGCCCCATAAGTGTAAAAAGCAAATAAAAAACATGTTGATAATATTGTTCATCACGATGTTTTTGTTTTACCGCGTCATAAGGAATTTCTGAGAAAAATGCTTTTAGAGAGGTCATAAAGCCTTCAATATCATTAGCCATTAGTTGTCTCAAAAAACAGGTTACTGAAAAATTTCCTGTTGTGATTGGAGTTTGTACAAACGCAGGTAAAAGCTCATTCAAAAAGCCATATTTGACCTCTTCATTGGGAAATCCTAATGTGTAGGTGTCAAGAATTTGCTCGTATGCTTTTATGGTTAAATATCCACTTTGATAAAGCAATGGTATAAGATTTTGATTTTCTATTCTGTAATCCATTATCGAATTGGCAGCAATATTAATATTGTTGTCAAACCTGCGAATATCAAAATTTTGATTTTTTAATGTCTTTACTAAAAAAGTCGGAGTGCCTGTGGCAAACCAATAATAAGCGAAGTCTAAATTCCCAAAAGTATTTAATACGCTAAAAGGGTTATAAATATCAGTGCTGACTTTAGCAAAATGGTAACCGTCATACATCTTTTTTAGTTTTACAACTGTTTCATTGTACGACATTTTTTTGTGTTCTGCCAGCGTCTGGATTTCAGGTTGAAAATTTTGCAATAATTCTTCTTCTGAAATACCACAAATTTCAGAAAATTTTTCATTTAAACTAATATCTATAAGTTGGTTTAAGTCGCTGAAAATACTCACTTTTGAAAATTTTGTTACTCCTGTGAGAAAAACAAAACGTAAGTGAGCATCGGCTCCTTTCAAAATACCGTAAAAACCTTTCAAGACATCTCTTATTGTTTCATTTACAGCACGGTTTTCCATTGTATTAACCAATGATTTATCGTATTCATCAACAAGAACAACCACTTTTAGGCCTGTTTTCTTGTGCATTTCAGCAATCAGATTGTCGAAACGAATTGATGCTTTTGCTGCAATATCTTGTATATTATACTCCTTTTCATACTTTTTAAGCATCTCATCAAGTACAATTTCGAGTGTTTGTTCATCCTTATATTCAGATTTGTTAAAATCGAAATAAATAATAGGATATTTAATCCATTCTTTTTCAAATCCGGCTATTTTTAAACCATCAAAAAGTTCTTTCTTGCCTTCAAAATATGCTTTTAATGTAGAGAGAAACAAGCTTTTGCCAAATCTGCGCGGACGACCGAGAAAATAAGGCTTCTCATATTGCACTAATTGATATATGTATTGCGTTTTATCAACGTACAAAAAGCCATTTGTACGCAAATACTCAAAATCTTGTATCCCGATAGGTAATTTTCGTATTGTATTAGCTAACGTTGGTTTGCAGTTCATAATCAATAATTTTACGAACAAAAGTAGCGAATTTATTTACAGCGGCAAAATACAAACGTTTTTGAATGCCCTACTTCCCTTTTCCAAACCGCACGGATAACAATATTTCATGCGTATTGGACGGCAGGTGGTTGAGGCTGCCGAGGTTCAGGTCGTATGAATAGCCGAAACGGTATTTATCCCATTCAAGTCCAAGTGTGAAGACCATCATTGAAGGATTGGCAGCCCGGTACAAATCCGGTCGCCACGTAACACCACCCCAAATTAAGCGGTTGTAAAATCCCATTGCGCTGATTTCCATTGCGTTGGTCTTGTTATGGTGCATATAAACGAGTGCCGGAGCAATATCCCAGCGGTCGCACAAAGGGAAAAAACCACGCGCATAAGCATAATAATGCCGTCCGGATTCAAATGTGGTAGAGGTATTATTGGTTATATGCGTAGATGAGAGTCCGAATAGCCAATGCAAGGAAGTCAACTCAAATCCGAGGTCAAAATCCGGCGTGATTTTTGTCTCTTTTTCCTGCGGGAAAGTGCTGTTTCCGAATTCCTCCTCATCTCTTAGTTTATTGGCGAATGGGTCGAAATAACCGAAGTTGGCTCCTGCCGAAATCCCCATTGAGAGAATGTAATTCTCGTTGAGGTCGATGTGGTAGGCATACACCGCTTTCGCATTCGTTGTACTGTGTCCTACTCCAATTTTATCGTAAGAGAGGGAAACTCCCACTCCCGATTTCATCTTCTCAAAATAAGTCGTTGCATTCAACAAGCAAGTGCGCGGACCGTTATCTACCCCAATCCACTGCATTCTTCCTAAAAGGAAAAGGTCAATATCCTCATTGTTTCCCGTTCCCGCCGGATTTTTATTGATGCGGGAGAAAAACTGCTGCGAAAGCAACAAGTCCTGTTGAGCGAAATTTGCCAAGCAATACGCCAAAGAAAAAAATAATATGATGAGTTTCTTTTTCATTTTTATCTACTTTTTATGTTAAAGTTTAAGAGTTTAAGAGTTTAAGAGTTTAAAGTTTAAGGAAAGGAACGGCTTCTCGTTTAAACCTTAAACCCTTAAACTTTAAACTTATCCCCTTTCATTTCCGATTGTTTTAAATATTTAATAAGATTACTAATTGCTTGAGATATTTTTATTGCTTTTTCTTTTAATAATTCAAATTCTTCGTTTGAAATATAATTAAAATCCAATGCCCGATATAATTGTGCTCTTGATTCTCCGCATGATCCTTTAGCGATATATAAAAATTGAATAAATTCTTTGTTTCCGCTACGTTCAAATCCTTCAGCAATATTATCCATAATAGATCCGGACGATGCCTTTATTTGATCTTTCATGCGGAAGTCTTTTGAGAATTGCTCATAATTCGTAATACGGAATACATCATTACAAAATACACGCGACATCTTCCATATTTCTAAATCCTCAAAACACCTCACCCCCATAACCTTAAACTCTTAAACCTTAAACTCTTAAACTCTTAAACCTTAAACTTTTTTAAACCTCCCTCAATCCTCAATCCTAACCTCCACCCTCCGGTTTTGCTGATGCTCATCTTCCGTTTGCGCACCTTTAACAACCGGATCGTTTTTCCCTTTTCCTATGTATTTCATTTTTTCTTTTGGAATACCTTTTTCTATGAGGATTTGATAAAGTTTCTTCGCTCTTTTTCCGGAAAGTACCTGGTTGTATTCTTCCGAACCGCGCTCGTCCGTATAGCCTACGATGAGGTATTTACTGTCTTTGTAATGTTCGAGAAATTTCAGTAAAACATCAATTTCTTCGTGGTAAGTACCGATCATTTGGTCGTTATCGTAGTCGAAAAGGAATACGCAGGTTTTCGGGTCTTTGATGTAAATCTTGGACGACGCTTCGTTTAAGCTGGTAAGTTCAGTTGCCAATCCGGGTTTCGTTTCCGGTTTTTCCTCTTCCGTTATTTTATGGATAGAATCGTTTACATTTACCAATACCGGCGATTGCTTATCTACCGGTTGTTCGTTATTCATCTTTTCTGTTTCTCCATATCCATACATTTCGGCAGGTACTAAGCGACTTGCGGTCAATGGAGTTTTTTGGTTTACATTAAGCGGGGCAAAAAATATATTTTGCTTGTTGCTTGTCTGATTTCCATCATCAGCCAATAATGTAGGTACATCAACAGCCGAAACGAAAAAAATTGAAGTGTCTCCCGCTATGAATGGAAAACTCTCATCAAACGCTGTATTTACATTTTCTCCCAAATTTACCGGCATAGACCATGTTCCGTCTTTTTCCAACGTTGAATACCAGATATCCAATCCGCCGGTTGTTTCGGGCGATTCTAATTCTGCCGCATAATAGAGCGTTTTTCCGTCAGACGATAGCGCCGGATTGGAGAAACGTTGTCCCTCAATTTTCATATTTCCCGGTTTGTATCTCCACCCCGCGTATGCGATTGAAGAGCCGTACAACGTTTCCCTTTTCGACTTGAATCCGGCAAATTGAACGGATTGCGGTGTATTGTGGCGACCGTTTCTCCGAACCGGAGAATAGTACCCGCCGCTTCTTGGGTTGTAAAGTTTATTGTTTGAAGAACCATCGGTTATGACCGCAGAATAGAGTTCTCCGCCTTTGGAAAAGTAAATTTTATTTCGTGAAGAGTCGTAAGTAAAACGTCCTTCTATACCCAATCCGTCCAATTCCGGAGCCGGTTTGATGTCGTTTTTCTCCAATTTTTCGTTCAACACTGCCGTATATGCTTTTCCGTTCTTGAAAAAAGCCACCCTTCCATTGCGATATGGAGAAAGTCCTTCGTTATTCAGGACAAAATAGTACCGTGCCGCTTCGGGGTCGGCGTTTACCCGGATGTTTTCCTGTGCCTCAATTCCGAAAAAAGGAAATAATAAAAATACCCATATTAATTTTCTCATTTTTTATATCTTTTGTCTTTGATCTTTATTCTTTACTCTTTATTTCAGTCTTACTACCTCAATCGTCCCTTTCGCTACCCGGTCATCCTTCATTGTAACGGCATAGATATACACGCCGGCTTCGGCAGTTTCACCACGATAAGTTCCGTCCCAGCCGTCTTCGGAGTTGCAAATCAAGTTTCCGTAGCGATCGTAAATAAACACGGTGTACCCGGGCATAAAATCATCGTTCAAGCCGTCTTTGTCGTAAGGTGTAAATGCGGTTGGAATTTCTGTCTTATCGACCAGCTTGATGCTCATTTGAAGACTTGTCTCTACCGGGCATGCACCGTTTTCCACTTTCACCAAGTAAGAGGCTGCCTGGGTTGGAAAATATTCGAATGTTGGCTTGCTTGTTTCTCCAAGCAATGTTTCCGATCCTTCTTCCAGTATGTACCAATGGTAAGTTCCCGTTACCGGCGTGCCGGTCGTTGCTACCAATTGTGCCGGTTCGCCGAAGTTTACTGTTGTGCTTTTGGCCGAAAGTTCTACGGTTGTTTCCGGCGCAACTTCTACTTCACTGGTAAATGCCCAACCGGAGAGTGGACATGCGGTACCTTTTGCTTGTACGGAGTAGGTGGCGGTTTGGGTAGGGATATACGTTCTTTGCGGTCCGGTAGTCTTTTCGCCGTCCCACCAGATATATTCCGTAGGCGTTCCGTGTTGAACGTCAGCCGAAAGCGTGATGTATTGCAAGTCGTTTTGGCAGATATCGTAGTTATCGGAAGCAAGTGTTAATTCGATAGCCTCCTCTACTTCGATTGTGATTGAATCTTTCGCTGCCGGACATTTATCCATTGCTGTTTTAACCGATACTTTATATTGTGCTGTTTGACCGGGCAAAACAGAGACGGATGATGTTTGTTCCGTAATACCTGGCGACCAGGTGAATGTGCCTGCTTTGCCTTGTGTAATTTCCGTCGAAAGTTTAACCGGTGCGGTTTCCGTTTCGCAAATCAGCTCTTTACCGGCTTTCAACGAAATTTTCAATGAGTCGTCTATTGCAAGCTCAATTTTCGCTGTATCTTTCGGACATGCGTTTAATACCGCCCAATATTTCTTACGTTCTGCCGGAACGGTGACTGTTGGCTGTTCGCTTCCGTCAAACCATTTGTATGAGCCTGCGGGATAACCGGCATTGCTTATGGAAAGCTCGACTGGGGTATTTACGCAGACTGCCGTTTCGCTTGCCTTTATTTGGAAGCCGGATACGGAAATATAGTCAATCGCTTGTTCAAATTCGACGGCAAAGTTTTCCGTTTTGTTTACAATGCGTACTTTAAACGTGGTTTTTCCGGTCAATGTAAACAACGGATTAAACAGATTTTCCTGCGGAACACTTACCTTTACAAAACCTGTTGCTTCGTCCGTTTTTTTATACCATTCAACAGCAGTTCCGGCTTGTTCAATGATGGCGAGCGATTCTTTTGATAGATTGAGCGTTACTTCTGCATTGCTTGAGCAGACCGAGTTTGCCCAATTTTGAAAAATATCAACTACATTCAATGCTGCGGTAGTTGAGATAGAGTAGGAGATACACACTCCGTCCGGTTGTTCTTCCGTTCCGGAAATTGCTATTGCCAACTCTTCGCTTTCTGCCGCAATCACGCGGAAATAATGCGTTTCGTCCGGACTATAATCTTTTACGTTCAATAAAAAAGTTGTTTCTTGAACCGGTTCGGTATTTATGTTGTTCCAAGTTGATTCACCGGTAGAGTGTTGATAAACGAACCAGGTAACCGGATTTTCTGTCTTTCCGTCCGTTTCGCCTAATATCAATGCGAGCGTCCCGCCTGCAACGGTTGTATCCTTTACACCTGCTTTTCCGATAGAGAGGTCTATTTTTGCATCATTGCAGTTAGACTTGATTTTAACCTCTTTTGTGCCGGAAACACCGGATCCGTCTTTAGCCGTTGCCGTAATAATTACGGTTCCGTCCAATCCTACTTCATTCGCCGTCAAGATGCCTTTGGATGATATGTTGGCATAAAGCTGATTGTCGATACTCCAGTGAACTTCCGAGTAAGTAGCATTTCCGGGTGTAATTTCGGGGAAGAGCTGAATTGATTCTCCGTATTGCAGGCATCGGCATCCTTTTACGGCGATTGATTCGGCATTAACCAACTCTTCTACAACGATATAAATAGTAGTGTCCGATTTGACAATTTGATATGTGCCGTCTTCCGTATTTCCGTAATCCAAGTGGTAGGTGTAGGTTCCCGATTCGTTTTCAATTTTCATCATGCCGTTTTCGTCGGTCAGGTTAGAGCCGTAAAAATTTTCTCCCTGCCTGATTTCCAGTAATGTGTTTGTAACCGGGTTGCCTTTCGTGTCTTTTACGAAAAAGGTAGTTGTGTAATAATCCACTCCGGATACAACTTGAAATTTGATGTCATATTCGCCCACTACAAAATCGCGCTGTACGATGTCTTCCATGACGTAACGGTATTTTCCCGGCAGTAATTTGTCCCAAATAACTCCGTTATCGCTCGTTTTTAGCATGTCGTGCGAGAAATCATCATAAAATGGGTCGGGATTTAATGTACCGTCTTCATTGTATTTGTAGATAGCTCCGTACACGTTTCTGATCGGTACCTGGTTTTTGTCAAGCACTGTAATTTCTACTTCCGGCTTGATAGGCAGGACGATAAAAATAATTGTATCTTGCTGTGTTGACAATGAGGTTTGGAAAGTGCCGTATTTTCGTCCGTTGAAACCCATGTCTGTTAGTTGGAAGCTATAGACATACTCTCCGGGTAAACATTTGGCAGGTTGATCGAAAACGCTGTACTCATTTCCTTCTTCATCCTGTTTGAAAGATGATACAATGTAAAAAGAGTTGGTATTATCCGGGTACGACAGGTCTATTTGCGTTACCTTCGGAAAAACCTCTTTCCCGTCAAGCAAATATCTGAAATAGACATTTTTCATAGCGTCTTTACGTTGCAGGATAATGGTTGTATCCGATTGAATGGAAAAATTAAAAAGCGTATCCAGTATAGCAACCTGGTAATCGCCATTTAATAAATAATCGGTAAAGATACCGTTTTCGTCGGTTATGAATCCGGTATGAGTTGACAAGTCAAAATTTGTATCCGGCAACAACGTGCCGTTTTCGTATTTGAAAATTTCGGCAGTATAGAAAGGCAATCGCTGGTCATTGGAGTTTAAAACGATAAATTTTACCTCTTTTTTCTTTTCAATATCAATGTAAATAGTGGTATCTTTTTTGCGTGTTTCCTCAGTTATTACGGGAATATTGAAAGTGCCCGACATTTTACCGTCATAATTAAAATCGTCTATCGAAAAGGAGTAGGAGTAATCTCCTTGTGTAAGAATCGTAAAGGAACGGTTACACATATATATGCCATTGTCCGAACTTATGCAGAAATTATTTATTTTGGACGGATATACTACGTTGCCGTCCAACCGGAAGGTAAATGCTACGTTGTAAAAGTTGTCGTAGTAAAGTGTAACATTGGTGGTGTCCTGGTCAGCATAAAAAGATTCGCGGGAGTCGCCTGCTACGGCTTCGACCGTACAGTAAGAATCTTTGAATACCCAAACTGTATCTGCTGCGTTTTTACCGGTCCGGAATTCTGACCCGTTTATGAGATAGGGTGTGTGTGAAACCGGCTCTCCTGTATCTTTCCATACCGTATTTATGATTACAACAACAACTTCGCCTTCTACCCATTCGGTAGGAAATTTCGGTTTACTTCCACCGCCGCCGGGTCCGCTGCTATCTCCACTGCCGGGTTTTGTTTTAATTGAAAAATAGACCGTGTCGCCCATTGCCGGATTAAAATAGGGGGTAAAATCAGCTGTCAATGAACCGTATTTGCCTGTCGAAACTTTCGCCTGGTATTCAACGCCGGGCTTACATGATACCGGACTGTCAAAAAGGTTGTAATTAGGGTTATCCGGATTGGTTTTTGCCGGCGATTCTCCATGTGGGACATATTGTCCGGAATCGTTTTTTCGATAAACAGTAATGTTGCCGGCTGCCACATCTACAATTTCACCATCGACTTTAAATCCGAAGTAGATCGAAACTAAGGCGTATGCACTTTGCGCACTGACATTTTTGTTTAATTCGCCGTTCATCGTAAACGTTTCCTTTTGCAGAAGAGCCGTGTAGCTGTATTTTTCTTTGTCAAGTAAGATGAACTCTGCTGTGCTTTCCGTGCCGGTCTTTTTAGTTGAGATAAGCGAATCGGAACCGTTTGGCAACACTTTGTATATATTGACATCTTCGCCGGATAACGGATTTCCGCTGTCGTCTTGTAATGTGATTGTTGCTTTACGGAAATCCAGGTTGATCCAGGCATAAGCGCTACCCGGTGCAACGGAAAAACTGCCGGTGGAGTAGTCGCCGTAATTGATTTCGTACTTATAATCGCCCGGAGAAAATGAACTGATAACGATTCGCCCCAAGTCATCGGTAATCAATGTGGTGCCGTTCTCTTCATTTTGTTGCGGTATTATTTTTACTTCTACGGAATCAAGAGCGGCATTATTCTGGTCGGTTAGTTGAAAAATAAGGGGTAGATTCTGTCCAAACAGAGAAACAGCACTAAATAGCATTACTAAAGTACATGCTACATTTTTATGAATTCTTTTCATCTATAAATGACGTTGTTACAATGTGATATAATTTCCTGGTAAAGGTAGTTGTTTTTTTTAATGGGCAAGCCGTGTAAACGGTTAATTTTTCGGAAAAGCTTAAGGAATATTTAACCTTTATTGATTGGAGTTTTGATTAGAATTCTTTGGAAAATAATTAATGCTAAAAAACTTTGCGTCTTTGCGAACTTTGCGTTTAACCCAAAAAGCGTAAGCGCATTCATTTATTTTAACGTGAAGCCGCAAAGACGCAAAGAAATTTTCTGATTTTCCGAAGAGGTCTATTGATAAAATTAATTGGAATGAGTTTCTCCGCAGAAAAAGACACGCTAAAATCAGGTAGTAATATGATTTCGCCTGCAAGTGAAATTATTGATTACCTGCGATACAAAAAATTATAAACCAAAATCACTATCTTTGTATTTCAAAAAATTATTCGAATGAATTACGTTTTATTTTCCGAAAATACAAAAATGGCTGACTTAATATTAGCCAACAGCCGTCTGTTATACGTTTTGCCTTATTTTGGGATTGGACTCGGATTTGGCGAAAAAACGGTAAAGCACGTCTGCAACGAAAAAAACATATCCGTTTCCTTGTTTTTGCTCGTTTGCAATATTTATACTTTTGATGACTATATGCCTGACAGCCGGGATTTGAGGCAGATTCCCATTGACGGCATTATCCTCTATTTGCAACGTTCCCATAAAGATTATTTAGAGGTCCGTATGCCGCAGATTATTGACAACATTTTTGACTTAGCCACTATTTGCCGCCTCAAAAACGGGAGCATACTGAACTCTTTTTGCGAAAAGTACAGACAGGAAGTCATCGCCCATTTCAAATACGAGGAAGAAGTGGCTTTCCCTTATATTATACAACTGCTTAACGGAACCAAAGCGGGCGGCTACAAAATCAAGGAGTATGAAGCCAATCACAGCGATATTGATGCTGCACTCAGCGACATTAAAAACATCATTATCAAATATCTTCCCCAAGACTGTACGGTTGAAAAATGCAGGGATATATTGCTGAATCTTTTTATGTTTGAATACGACCTGAGCAAACACTCCCTGCTCGAAGATAAAATCCTGATTTCATTAGTAGAACACGTTGAGAAGAGCAATGAAGCGGTTTAAGAAATACCGGATAGTCATTATCGAACCTTCGGAGATAATCCGCGAAGGCATTAAACTGTTTCTTGAAAAGAATCCAGCCTTTCAGGTAACGGCTTGTTTTCCTGATTTACAATCATTTGAAGACAAGCACATAAAAGAGGATTTTCAGCTCATTCTTTTCAATCCGGCAATTACCAGGTTTCACAAGCCGGTTCCTGTCCGCAGTCTGTTTGCCGGTTATCCGGACGTTTGCCTTATTGCGATCCTGTACCAGTATGTAGATGCGGAAACGCTTCAACATTTCAACGGCATAATGGATATTTACGATGAAGGTTGGACGATTCCCCAGAAAGTAATCAAAATCCTTGAAACGGCACAGCATGAAAACAACCGGCCGGTGGAAAATATCGAACTTTCCGACCGCGAAAAGGATACTCTCATTGCTTTAGCTAAGGGATTTACCAACAAGGAAATAGCCGGAAAACTGCATATTTCCACGCATACTGTTATTTCGCACCGGAAGAATATTGTTCGTAAAACCGGCATTAAAACCGTTTCGGGCTTAACATTATATGCGCTGTTCAATAATCTGATTTCGCAAGAAGAGTTGTTATAAGCGTGTCCTGTAAATTCCTCCGGTTATTAAATAGCGGCTGCCTTCTAAAGCCTGTCATCCGCTCCTTTAGTCGCTGACCGCAGGTTCTGCATTTAGATGTGGAATCTTCTAAAAAAACAATGTTGATTATTAGGGGGGTGCAGGTCAAGCCCGCAACCAACGGTCAGCGACTGAAGGAGCTAATGACGAAGCATATAAAAAAAGAACGCAGATGACGCGGATTTTACAGATAAAATTCTTTTTCATAATTTGCAATCATCTTGCTTTCTGTAAAATAAAAATCTGCGTTATCCGCGTCATCTGCGTTCAAAAGACTTTTTAGACTGCTTCCCTCTTTTTGAAGTTTAACAATTATCTGTGTTTCTTAAACCCATTCTTTTTCTTCTTGCGGAATTTATCATCATCATCATTCCGGCGGGTTCTCCACTCTTTTCCGCTTTCGGAATTTTTTCCGCGGAAACCGCCGCCATCCCGACGGTTATTATTTCGCTCAAATTTATCACGTCTGCCGAAACGATTTCCCCCTTGCTTGCGGTCGTTTTGTACTTCCGTAAGGATAATGCCCGAATCTTCGTGCATGGAGAAAGCATCCAGAATTCGTTTTACATCGTTGTTTTCTACATCGAAAAATGAAAATTTAGAAGTGATTTCAATGTCGTTTACCGCTATTTTTTTGTCATTCATCGTGTCGTTTATCAATCCGAGTACGCGCTTAGGTGTGAATCCTTCGCGTTGTCCCATATTGATTTTTAGACGGGTACGTTCTGCCTTACCGCTTTTTCTACCTTCTCCGCCGCTTTTTTCTTTTTCTTGCAGGTTCAAATCTTCCGAACCTTTGTAATAATCCAAAAAGCGGTTAAATTCAAGGGAAACAAAATTTTTGATAAGTTCTTCTCTACTCATATTTTCCAGCTGTTGCATAATTGCAGGAATATATGGCTCAATTTCCTCGCTTACGTTCGCATTTTGCAATTTATTGGTCATTGCAAACAGCTGGCTTTGACATACTTCCAATCCGGTCGGAACTTTTCCCTGTTCAAACTTTTTATTGATAATACGCTCAATTTCTCTGATTTTTCCGCGCTCCTTTGTATGGACGATTGAGATAGAAATTCCCGATTTATTGGCACGTCCGGTACGTCCGCTGCGATGTGTGTAGCTTTCAATATCATCGGGCAGGTTGTAATTGATGACGTGCGTGAGATTGTTTACGTCCAATCCCCTTGCTGCAACGTCCGTAGCAACAAGCAGCTGCAGGTTTTTGATGCGGAACTTCTGCATCACGGCATCGCGTTGCACTTGCGACAAATCGCCGTGGAGGGCATCTGCATTGTATCCGTCCTGCATCAGGCTGTCGGCAATTTCTTTCGTTTCCTGCCTGGTGCGGCAAAAAACGATTCCGTAAATATCGGGATTAATATCTACTACACGTTTCAGAGCGGCATAGCGGTTTTTTGCCTGCACCATGTAATATATGTGCTGCACGTTTTCCGATCCTGAATTCTTTCGTCCGATAGCAATTTCAACGCTGTTTTTCATATATTTACGGGCGATATTCGCGATTTCTTTCGGCATTGTTGCCGAAAAAAGCAAGGTACGTCTTTCCGTAGGTGTTTCTTCCAGAATCCGCTCAATGTCTTCCTGAAATCCCATATTCAGCATTTCATCTGCCTCATCCAGCACCAAATAGCGAACGGTCGAGAGTCTGACTTTCTTACGGTCAATCAGGTCAATTAACCGTCCTGGAGTTGCTACCAGAATCTGAGGCGGCACATCCAGCTGTTTCAGCTGCTTGCGAATATCTTCGCCTCCATACACCGGAACTACTTTTACTCCCGGCATATATTTGGAATAGTTTTTCAAATCATTGGCAATCTGAATGCAAAGTTCGCGTGTAGGTGCAAGTATCAGCGTTTGTATCCGGTGTTCGGAAACGTCTGTCAGATGTAAAATGGGGAGACCGAACCCGGCTGTTTTTCCCGTTCCGGTTTGTGCAAGCGCAACCAAGTCAGACGTATCTTCGCCAAGCAGGAAAGGAGTTACCTTTTCCTGTATCGGCATCGGTTCTATGAATCCTAATTCTTCAATTCCTTTCAGGATTTCTTCTTTTAATCCTAATTCTTTAAATGTTACCATCGTTTTTGTATAAAATTGTATAATTTCGAGCACCATTCTCAATGTTTTTCTCGTCATTATCTACTACTCTTATACTAAAATCAGATGTAACAAAAAAATCAGAAAACCTTTCAACCAAGGTCATAACGCAGCAATTGGCACTCATTTCTTTTTTTTGAGCGTGCAAATATACTACTTTATTATTACAATTCAAATTCTATTTCCAATGTAGTTATATTTCCCACAAAGACGCAAAGGGCACAAAGAGCTTTATAGCAAATCATCAACTTTCATGTGGACAGAATTGAGATGGACAATATTTCTTTCTTTTTTAATTAATATTCTGAGAAATTCTATATCACAACACTCGAAAGTTGCTATAATCTAACTCTTTATTTAACTCAAACCGTTTCTTAATCTTAGCCGTTTTTTATTCTTCTTTTTTCCTTTTTACTTGAATCAACGCTTCAATAGCCAACCGGTATGAATCTGTACCGAAACCTAAGATTACGCCCATGCATACGGCAGAGAGATATGAGTGATGTCTGAACGCCTCCCGTTTGTGTGTATTGGAAATATGTACTTCAATAACAGGACATTTAATTGCCGAAATAGCATCGGCAATCGCTACGGAAGTATGTGTATAAGCTCCGGCATTCAGCACAATCCCGTCGGAAATAAATCCGACTTCCTGAATCGTGTTAATCAACTCGCCTTCCACGTTGGACTGATAATAAGAGATATTGATTTCGGGATACATTTTTTGCAGCGCATCCAGGTAATCCTCAAAAGGCTGGTTGCCGTAAATAGATGGTTCTCTTTTACCAAGCAAGTTCAAATTTGGTCCATTAATAATAATTATATTCATACGCAATTATGTATAGTTTATGAAACAACTTTGAGCAAAATTAGTTATATTTGCCAAATATCGAAAAAGATTGACTAAAAAATGAGACTCAAGAAATGTTTAACAAAATAAAAATAACGCTTATGAGAACTTTAGCATTAACCACATTATTCTCACTTTTCGCACTATGTGGCGTATCAGCTCAACAGGCTAAAAAACCGGCATCCAAACCGGCAGCTCCGCAGGAAGAATTTATGAGGGTTGCCCCAACGTATGTCATAAATCCGGAAACAGGAAAGAGATGTCTTCAGATAAGAGAAGGTTATGATAGCGTCAAAGAATCGGATCAATGGATAATGTACTGTGGAAAACTGAACAACTTTAAATTTGTGCTGGGAACCGAATATACGTTGAAAGTTGTTAAGTTCGATCCGGATGCCGAAGAAATGGAGGTAATCAAAATCGTAGGACAAAACGCAGGTAAAGCAGCTCCGCGAGGAAACAGAAGACAGTAATTTTCAACTCCAAAAACACGCAGATAACGCAGATTGTACGGGTTGACGCAGAAAGACTAAGATATATTTTTACAATTTAAAGTAAATAATCTGCGTAAACCCGTACAATTTGCGTTATTTGCATGCTAAACCAAACGTGTAAAATGAATATCGACCCCTATTTAAATGACCCGGCCATACGCAATTATCAAATATATTTGAAGTTGGAACGTTCTCTTTCCGGGAATACGGTGGATGCTTATTTGGAAGATCTCTCCAAGTTGCTCGATTATTTTGCGGAAAAAGGTATTAAATACCCAAGTGCGACATTAGAGCAGTTGCAAGATTTTTTGGTGGCGTTGTGTGAATTGGGAATCGGCAGCCGGTCGCAAGCACGGATTATTTCGGGGACAAAGGCTTTCTATAAATTTCTTTTGCTGGAAAATATGTTGCAGGAAGATCCTACCGGGTTGCTCGAATCGCCCAAGATCGGACAAAAATTACCTGAAGTGCTTTCGTTGGACGAAATAGAGGCGATTCTCTCGTCAATCGACCTGAGTACCCCGCAGGGACATCGAAACCGGGCGATGCTGGAGATACTGTACAGTTGCGGTTTACGTGTTTCGGAACTGACTAATTTACTCATTTCCAACCTTTACCTGAAAGACGAATTTCTTTCGGTTATCGGAAAAGGAAACAAGCAGCGCTTGGTGCCAATGTCGCCGGCTGCAATTCGCGAAATTCAATTTTGGATGCAAGACCGCAATCAAATAGAGGTTAAAAAAGGGAATGAAGATTTTCTTTTCTTGAATAGACGGGGAACAAAGTTGAGCCGGATTATGATTTTCAACATCATTAAAGAGCTGGCGGCGGCGGCGGGAATCACGAAAAACATCAGTCCGCACACCTTTCGCCACTCATTTGCCACTCATTTACTCGAAGGGGGAGCTAACTTACGGGCAATTCAAGAGATGCTGGGACACGAATCCATTTTAACAACCGAAATCTATACGCACATAGATATGAATTTGCTGCGAAGTGAGATAATACGATTTCATCCGAGAAATCAAAAGAAATAAAAACGATGCAGGAAACAGGCAAAAAGATAAAAGTCCTCTTCATCTCCGCGTGGTATCCCCACCGGTATGACTTGATGAGCGGATTATTCGTCCGGAAACACGCCGAAGCGGTCAGCTTGTATTGCGATGTTACTGTGCTTTATGTGCATGCGGACGAGCAGATTGACAAAATTGAAATCGTTGAACAGCAACACAATAATCTGCATGAAGTAATCGTCTATTATCCGGTAAATATAAAACATGTTTTTTACAAAATACTCAAAATTATTCGTTATGTCACGGCTTACAGGAAAGGGTATAAGCGTGTTATTCAAAACGGCTTTTTGCCCGGTATTGTCCAGGTTAATATTCTAACAAGAACGGGTGTAATGGCTTATCTTCACAAGTTGTGGAAAGGCATTCCTTACACAATCATAGAGCATTGGACGCGCTATCTTCCTTCACACCCGGAGTATAAAGGGTATATCCGGAAAAAATTAACAGAAAGGGTGGTCAAGCATGCCTCTGCCGTGATGCCGGTTTCCGAAATTCTGAAAAAAGAGATGATCAGTCACGGACTGCGTAATCCGGATTATACGGTTGTCAGCAATGTAGTGGATGATTTTTTCTTTCAAGAAATGGAGAAAAAAAAGCGTGAAATCAAAAGATTTTTGCATATTTCCTGCTTCATCGAAACGGCTAAAAATGTTTCCGGTATTTTGAGAGCTACAAAATTACTGTCAGAAGAACGGCACGATTTTGAATTGGTTATTATCGGTACCGGACCTGATTTTGAGAAAATCATAGCTCTTTCCGAATCGCTAAACTTTCCCAAGGATATGGTTACGTTTACCGGAGAAAAAACACCGCATGAAGTGGCTTGGTGGTTTCAAAACAGCGATGCTTTTGTTCTGTTTTCCAATTACGAAACAGCGGGTGTGGTAGTTGCCGAAAGTCTGGCAAGCGGTGTTCCGGTTATCGCCACGCCAACCGGGATTATTCCGGAGGTAATTGATGAGGCAACCGGTTTAATTGTTGATTTTCGAGACGAGCAGGCGTTGAAGGAAAAGATGAGCCGCATGCTCGACCATATTCCGTGTGGTTACGATCCGGAAAGAATAAGGGAAAAAGCCCGGAAATTCAGCTATGCTGTTGTGGGGAAAGAGTTGGAAACCATTTATACTCAAGTGTTGGAAAATTAAAAAGAGAGAATAAAATCAATGTCGTGAAAAGATTATGCACCTTATCAAAAAAATAAAACGAGTCTCATCCAACTACGCAAAAATAGTTGAGAACTACTTTTTTATGACTTTCCTGCAAGGGGCAAACGTTCTTATCAGTCTGTTTTTGTATCCTTATTTGATTCGTACCCTGGGGCAACCGGCTTATGGAACTTTCGTTTTTGCAGTTTCGTGCATCAACTTTTTCATGCTGTTTATTGCATTCGGATTTACTTATCCTGCTCTGAAGACAATTTCCCTGCACCCTAACGACCTCGAAATAAAAAACGAAACCGTGTCGGGCGTTTTCACTGCGAAATTTTACCTGTTTATTTTTTCTGCCGTCATTCTTGCCGTGCTGGTAGTTGCGATTCCTTTTTTCCGGGAAAATTATCTGCTTTATATCGCTATTTTCGGCACTACGATCTGTGATGTACTTTTCCCGACATGGTATTTTCAGGGGATACAAAAGATGAAATTGGTTACTTATATTCAATTGAGTACCAAATTATTGACCATCCCGTTTATTTTTATCTTTATAAAATCGCCGGACGATGTGTTGCTCTATGCTGTCATTTTTTCATCCTCATCCATACTGGGAGCCGTTATATCGGTTTTTTACTTGCGGATAAAAGAGAAGATTCGCTTTCATTTTGTACCGGTTCAATCTATAAAAACACTGTTTCAGGATGCAATGCCGTTTTTTTGGACATCTGCCGTAAGCACAGTGAAACGGGAAGGAATAACACTCATCATCGGTTCGTTTTTCGGAATGAAGGATGTCGCTCTTTATGACTTGGCAAACAAAATCGTCTCCATTCCCCGGCTGATTACAATCAATATCAACGATGCGATTTTTCCTCGTGTGGTGAAAAATATAACAGCTGCGCAAATAAAAAAAATCATTCGCTATGAGGTGTTAATTGGACTGTCTATTACGTTGTTAATCATTGTTACAGGGCATTGGGCTGTACTATTTTTAGGAGGGGAAAGTATGATGAAATCCTATCCGATGGCAATCATTTTAAGTACGACCATATTCACTTGGTTGATGATTGGCTGTTATATTAACTATATTTTTGTACCCCAAAACAAATATTATTTCATAACCAAAAATCAGATAGTGGCTTCGGTTTCGTTTTTTATAATATGCGGGGTAGGATTGCTTACCGGTAAAAATATTTTGTATATAGTTCTTGCATACGCCTTGTCGGGAGCTATTGAGGTTTTTTATTGCAAGTATTTGATAAAGAAGTACAAATTGTTATACAATTACGAATCACGTTAAATGAATCCGGAAGTTTCCATATTAGTTCCTGTTTACAATGTATCGGCTTACATTGAACGGTGTGCGCATTCGCTTTTCAACCAAACATTGACCGGTGTTGAATACATTTTTGTGAATGATGCCACGCCGGACGATAGCATGGAAAAACTACATGGCGTGATAGAACAGTATCCGGAGAAAAAGGAACGGATAATCATTATTGAACACGCCGTAAACCGCGGTTTGGCTGCAGCAAGAAGTAGCGCGTTGGATGCCGCTTCGGGAGAATATATTGCTATTGTTGATAGCGATGATTATATTGAGCCTGAAATGATGCAGGTAATGTATGAGCAGGCAAAAAAAGAAGATGCTGATATTGTGGTTTCGGACATCGTCATGGAGTATGAAAATAAGTCCGTAATTGTTACCGATTTTGTATCCGCAAACAAAGAAGAAAGAATGAGAAACATGCTTGTAAATGATGTCTCTCAAGGCTATTTATGGAACAAGCTGATACGCAGAACGCTGTATCAACAAAACGACTGTAAGGCTCCCGATGGATTGGATTATTGGGAAGACCGGCATACCACCACCCGGCTCTATTATTATGCAACCCGCATAACCAAAGTGAACCAGGCATTCTATCATTACGTCCGCTTCAACCCGGATGCCATTACCAGCACAAAAAAAAGGAAGCATTTTGAAAATGTCGTTCTTTTTTGGGAATTACTTGATAACTTTTTGAAAGAGAAGGGCATTTATGAAAAATACAAGAACGATTTGACTTTTTCAAAAGTGCAAAATAAATGCCGGCTGATGTGCGATACCGGCTCTTACCATTTGCGAAAGGAATATGCCGGTATGCTGACCAATGAGGAAAAAAAATACTTGAACCGGTTCCGCCGCGGCGAGAAGGCGATGTTATGGCTGGTGCATCACAGGCTGTTTGGGCTGGCGCATTTATTGCGTAAATTTTCTATTTTGAACCGGGATTTTCGTAAATGTTTGAACCGGGGATGGATTGTCTTGAACCGGGATTTTTATACAATTTATAAGATTCCCAATATGAGGAAAACAAAATCCTGTTAATCTTGTAAATCGTATAAAAATCCCGGTTCAAGACAATCCCAGTTCAGACAATCAAGGTTCAACCCGCAACCTCACACTCTCCGTATGCGATACAAACCCCGGAGCATAAAGGCACTGCAACGTTGTAATTCCATTTGTATATTCTCCTGCGTTTGTTACCCACAGCGGATATTCCATCACATACGTCCCTTGCGGCAGACGGTCAAAGAAGTATTGCATTGACGCATCTTCCGGACTTTGGTAATAACACAGTCTCTCACGGCATTGGTAGCCGGAAAGTTGTGTAACCGGTTCCAAACAAGCGGCACGCTGGTCTTTGAGTGCGACAAATTCCAAGTCGAGGCCGGTACGGATAATCAAGCGGACAATAATCTTATCGCCTACTTTCAACACGGTTTTCTCTGTGATTGGCTTCAATTCGCGCCCTTTTCCGGTTACTTGTTCCAGCATCATTGTCTTCTCAATATGCAGGTCGGTTTTGGCTTTTTCGACTTTATCCAATTCTTCCTGATATTGCCAATAAAGTGCTCCCCAAGCGAGGGTATTCCCTTGTTTCTTTACCTGTATTTCACCCAAATCCGGTTTTATTTCGCTTGCAGTAAATGTTTGCGTAAAGTAGCCGGTTCCTGCTTCCGGATTTTGAGGAGAGATTGTTTTTCCGCCCATTTTGATTGTTACCTCATTGTCGGGAGCAAGCCATTCATCGCCGTGCAACAGCAAGGCGTAAATCGCATTGACCGTTGCCGGCGTACTTTCCCAGCGTTGGGTTTGCTTTTGCTTTAAGAGCCAGATACGCATTTCGTTTAACTCATCGGTTTCCGGCTCTATTTGGGCGAAAGCGTCCAAAATCGCGGTGTGTGTAGCGATTGCCGATTCATTCCAGAGATAACCCGGACGGTTTTTATCCCAAAACATTCCCATTTCTTTGGTCGTAGTTGAATGTTCGCGTAATGAGTTTACAATTTTTTTCGCAATTTCTGCATCGCCATTATTATACAGTGTGAGGGCAGCCATTGCTTTTCCGTGCAAGCCCAACTCCGTCCAATCTTTTTTGATTAATCCGTAAAAAAACTTATTGGCTTCAAGTACCCCCCCCGGCAACGGAACATCACGGTAAGCACTTCTCACCAATTGATAATAAAGTTGCCAAGTATTTATTTTCATTTTTAGATAATCTGCATTATTTTTTTTGACATTTTCATAATCCTTTTGCATTTCCCTGTCCAAATAATTCAATGCGCGGATTTGCATCTGCTTTGTTTCGGCATCAAATTCCGTTGCGCCCAATTTCCTCAAGCGAGCCATTTGTTCCAATACGTATGTGGTTATATAACGGCTGCCCGGCATACGCGCAAACCACGGAAATGAACCGTCCGGCAGCTGCAATTCGCGCAATTTCTGCATCATTTCCACGCTGTTTTCCTGTTGCGTATTCAAATCAAACAGCAAAGAAAGCCGCTGTTTTTGCTCGGTTTCATTTTTTGCATCCAAAGTCCATGGGGTTTCTTGCAGCAGGATATTTTTCAGTTCTTGATTTTTCTCCAAGTTGGAAAGCAAGGTTTCTTTCGTTCCTCCCTGTTTTTTCCAAACCTCAATCATTGTTGCAATTTTGGGCTGCGAGCGGGCGATATGGCTTGCCAATGTACTTGCATAGTAGGCGGCAATCAGCGAAAAGGCGTTTTCCGTTTCGGGAACGGTTACGGTTGGCAATGCCTGCACGGCATACCAAGCGGGATTGGCAGTAAATTCCAGCTTCAACAATCTATTTTGCAACGTTTTGGATTGGTTGTTTTTCAACTTATCGAAAGTAAATGTTTGTGTTTGGTTGCTGCGGACGGTCATCGGTATGCTTTCGGTTATCACTATTTTATTAGGCAAAACAGGCAGCATTCGCTGTTCGCCGTCGGAATGATTTTCTGATTTTCCGATTATCCGGCAGGTAACAATTTCCTGGTTTCCGGGTACTTTGAACGACCACGAGACAACGGCAGTTTTGCCTGCCTCTACGCTGAAATCGGCTCCTTTGACAAGTATCACTTTTTCATTCACCGGGTTAATCAGCTCTAAAATAACTTTTCCGCTTTGTGTCTTTTCGGAAAGATTGACCACTTTGGCAGTCGGCTCGCAGTTATCACCTTGACGTAAAAAGCGTGGTAAATTCGGCATTATCATGAATGATTTTTGCGTAACGACCTCTTTTTCGACATATCCGGTGTATAAACCGGCGGTGTGTGCGATGCCCATAAAACGCCAGCGCGTCAGGCTTTCCGGGACGGTAAATGATAGTAATACTTCGCCCTTTTCGTTTGTTTTTAATTGCGGATAGAAGAAGGCGGTTTCGGCGAAGTTGGTGCGAATTTGGACGTTTTCCGTTGATGGTGAACTGTAATCATTGGCATCCTCGTCTGCATTGCCTGTAATAACAGGAGGGGTAAATTTTACTGATTGAATGGGAGCTGACTTCATCCGGGTCATACTTGCAGAGCCATCTGCAAAACCCATTGATTCGTTTAGAACGATCTCTTCGTCAAAGCTCAAATTATCATTAAATCCCAGACTCAATAGACCGCGAGACTCCGGCATTCTGATATAACTTAATAATAACCAATCGTATGAAAAACCGTCCACGCGAACACTTTGGCGCGGCAAGTCAAAGTAAGTTCTTGATTCTCCCCGCCAAGCTATATTCCAATGAGGGAAATAGACAGGCTGCCGGAAAGACGGTCGAAACACCCATTCGTGTTTCTGAATTTTATCAAGCGCGGCATCATACATCACGGCAAGCACCTCTGCCGCACCTTTTTCCCCCGATACTTGCAATGTCCACTCCTCTTTTGCGCCGGGTTGCAGTTTATCGCGAAAAGTAGTTAGTTGCAGCTTAAGTTCTTTTTTCTCCGCTTTTTTGAATGAGAGATTTTGACGGTATAACTTGCCGTTTTTCACAAAGAAAAATTCTACCTCCATTACTTCTCCATATTCTTTTTGGAATGGAATTTCAAAAGTGCGGATTTCATTATTCAACCGTATCCACTCTTTCTTTACCGTTCCGCTTTCACTGCGTACGTCTAAGTAGAGCCACACTGCTTCAAAAGAACTTCCGATGCGGAACTTGGCTGTATCGCCGTGTGCCAACTCCGTTTGCCGGGCCTCTACCCAAAGCGCGGTTTTAACCGGCGGTATTTTTTCGTTTTGCCGGTAAAAAATGGTTGTTGCGCTATCAAGTACGGTTCTGCCTTTGTCGTCTTTCGCTTCTAAAACGAAACGGTAATATCCCGGTTCCCAGTTTCCGGAAAGTGATAAAAGCTCGTTCCAATCTTCGCGGTTGGATTCGATTGCGCCGGCGGCAACCTGTTTTGACCTTGTCAATTTATTCAAATCGACGGTTTCCTCTGAAAGTTGTTCAATGTCATTCAACCGGAAAACCGAATAGTTGACGGAAGTCTGTACCGGATTGCCGTTCAGCGTTTGCGCTTTCACGGAAAGTTTGCCGATAGAGGTATTCAACAGCCTGTCCGGCACTTCCAGCGAAAGACGCATGGAACGGTCGCCAACCGGGATACGAAGCTCATTTTTTTGCGTTTCGCCTGACATATCGGTCGCTTCGACTAAAATCAGGTAACGATGATACTGCTCTCGCAAGCCGCTTTGACGATCTCTTCCGGGGACAAACGAGAAGATAAATTTACCCTCTTCATTACTTTTGATTTCACCGTTGGCAATCTGTTTTTCGGAAACAAATCCGGATCGCCAAAAGAAGTCCGGCTGGCGGATAACGCGGTATTTGACCACCGCGCCAGGTGAAGCAACGCCCATTAACGACTGCACATTTCCGGTAATGCTGACCGTATCGCCAAACGAATAGGTTGCGGTTTGCGCATCGAAATTCACTTCAAAAGCCGGACGCTTATATTCTTCCACGCGAATAGTTTCATACTGAATTGCTCCAACCGAAACGGTGTAAAAGCCGCTTTTTATATTTCCGGGCAATATAAAAGAGGAAGATACGGAACCAAATTCATTTGTAACTAATTGTATAGTTTGCTCACTGTTGCCACTGAAAACAACCGATACAGGAGCGTTCGGAAGAACCACTTTCCTCTCCGGGTCGTAAGCAATGGCTTTAAACCAAACCGTTTGTCCGGGTCGATAAATAGCACGATCGAAAAATATATTATATACCACGCCCTTATTACCCATATTGTTTACTTCGTTATTATAAAGATAGGCATCAACCGATGGAGCATAGCGGTCATTTCCTTTTTCGAGGAAAAAGCTGATAGCTGAATTTTTATTACCGGACAATAGAGCACGTCCCATTTCATCTGTCTTTGTTTCCGATAAAAAATGAGTATCCGGATTGCTTCTGTAATTTAATTGCTTGTATAATTTGACGGAAACATTGGATTGCGGTTGTCCGGATTCACTATCCAGTACAAGTAATTCATCGTCTTTTGAATTGGGAATATCTTTTACAAAATGAATCAGGTCGGTTATCCAAAAATTGGCAGTTTGCTTTTGTGATGTACCGCCGGCTTCTACCGTCAATCCGTATATGCCGAAAGTCTGTGCCGGAAATTCAATAACCGTATCTTTGGCGATATAAAAGTTAGAAGGATTCAAATTCAGCTTTTTCTCCGCCACTTTTTTCCGGTGCTGTTTCAACTGATTGGAGCTAAATTGATTGTAGCTTTTGGGATCTATTTCATAACGCCAAAGAATAATTACCGGGTTGGTAATATTGGTATAATGTATTTTTGCCTGAACCGGTTGGCTGGAATGGATGACTTCCGGAACGGATAGCTGCAACGTTTTCTGCTGTATATCGCTCAATATATTTTTCAAGATTCCAATGCGCGGATAGTTCGGAAATTTGCGGATTCCTGCTTGACAGAAGTCATATATTTTTTGTGGAATGGTTTGGTCAAAATCTTCTTCGCGGCAGTTCCGGTATCTGTCTTTCATTAAAAAAAGTGCTTTTGCCTCCATAACTTCTACCGAAACCGGATTTCCGGAAAACTGCGTCAATAGCTCATTTAACCGGAGCAAGTAAAGAGAATCGCGGTTTTCGGAATCCGAATTGGTATAAACATAATTCAACCGGCTCAAATCAGCCATTAGCAAGGCTTCGGGAAATTTACTGCTAAAGTGAAATTTCAACAATCCGCGGTAAATTTCCAACTTTTCGTCTTGAAAACGAGGAAGATTAACAAAGTTTTCCTTTTCAAGAAAAAAGTTATCGTCCGGAATTTTCTCCTGTTGTGAAGACAGGATGTTAAGTGCGCGGTAGCTCAACAGGTCAAATATCGTAGGGCGTTGCGTGCGGCTGTCTTTTCCCAACTTCAACAGGTCGGAATAATCGGCGGCTAACGTTTGTTGCAACAGCACGACGGGTATCAATGACTGTCTTGCCAGCGTTCTAATCGTATCTTCAAAGATATTGGCACTCCACTCTTTTATATCTTCGGGGATGTAACCTGCCAATGCCGTGCGCTGGTTTATTTGCCAACGGTTTTGATTATAGTAAAAACTGTACATTTCTGCTAAAATGGAAGATAAAAATGCATGTTCTACCGGATCTGCGGCGGTTTGTTTAAATTGCCGGATTCCGGCTATCGACAGCAAGCTGGCATCTTGCATGATATGTTTCTGCAAATTGGCACGGTAGAGTAGTGCCTTGATTTGCTGTTGCCGGTTATTTTGTTCTTGTGCTTGCTTTTCAATTTCGGCGACTTTTTCCAACGCTGATTTCGGGTGTTCTTGGCTTGCTAATTGGTCGACTTTCTCCCACAATTGGGCAAAATTTTGTGATTGTGCGGCGTTGCAAAGCAACATAAAAAGAGAAAAGGAAATGAGCGCTATTTTTTTCATACGGAAATATTTGGTTAAGAAAAAATTTACCTTAAAGGAACACAAAAGAAAGAAACTGCGCAAATTTAGGTAGAAAAACTTTGTGTTTTTTGTGTCCTTTTAATTGAGATTTATTCTCTCTTTTTGGGATTTTTTGGAAACCAGCCTTTTCTTACACGCTCCTTCTGCTCAAAAAGCTCTTTGATTGTCCAAAAAGAAGAGAAGGCGAAAACGCCGCAAAGGACAGAAATAAAGATATTTTCAGTAATAACGGAGACGATGACGCCGGCAATTCCCAATAGCAGAAATATCCACCAGCAACGCGTCCCCCAGTAATATTCCGCTTTAATGACAACCGGATGAAAAAGTCCGATAATCAGAAAAGTAGCAACGCCGGTAACCAATCCCAACAAGTGATAATTTTCAAGAAATTGCATCATATCAAACTCTATTTACTTTCAATCCACCGTATAATTTTTTCGCAGAAAGGATCTTCATTCGGAGAGACGAAATCCACCCAGTTTCCGTTTTCATCAATCATAAATTTTTGAAAATTCCACTGTACTTCCGCGTCCGTTTTTCCGTTCCCGGATTTTTCTGTCAACCAGTGATATATGGGAGCTTTGTTTTCTCCAACCACATCAATCTTACTCATCAAGGGAAACGTAACTTTGTAATTTTGTGTGCAAAATTCTTTTATTTCTGCGTTCGTTCCGGGTTCCTGTCCCTGAAAGTTATTCGCCGGAAAGCCGACAATAACGAAATTCTTATCTCCGTATTTCTCGTATAATTCCTGCAATTTTGCATATTGGGGCGTCAGTCCGCATTTGGATGCCACATTCACCACCAATACCTTTTTCCCTTTCAGGCTCGACATATCAAACTCTTTACCGTCAATGCCGGTAACTTTAAAAGCATAAAATCCTGTTTGAGCCTGCAACATTCCTGCAAACATTACACTCAGGATTAAAAACACTATTTTATTATTCATATCTAACTTATTTTTAATATTGTGCAAAAGTAATTATTTTTATGTTTATCTGCTATATTAGACCTCTTCGGAAAATCAGAAAATTTCTTTGCGAACTTTGCGTTTAACCCAAAAAGCACAAGCGCATTCATTTTATTTAAACGCAAAGTGTTTAAGCATTAATTATTTTCCGGAGAATTCTATTAAGTAATACAAATCAATTATTGACGTATTTTTTTATGCCGTTAGGCATTTTAGCTCGGTAGAAAATAAATACCCCGCCAAACAGCGTGCCAAACTTAAGGTTGCTCTATGCTGTATATTTCGCCCTTTAGCTTAGCTGACCGTGCGTAAAATGCTTTTTTTCTAAACACAAAGTCGGGAAAGGAAGATTGGAATAAGACTCAATGAATTACTTATACTCTTCTATTTCAATTAAATACCATTTTTTATTAATCCGGATAAAATTAAAAAGTTGCGCTGCTTTCCCATTTCTGAATACATGTATTTGCCTGTTGGGAGCCTGATTGTTGGAATTAAAGATGCACAAGGAGGGAAATATAGCGGTAAAATCAAGTGAATCCCATTCGCGCGGCATTAACAACTTATTCTCCGGCTCGCTGCTGTGCTTAGGAGATGTATAAATACGGCAAGGAAACGGAAATATCGTATGCTTCATCTGAAAAGCCTCATCTTGGGAATATTGTATCAGGAAATTCAAAAACTCCGCCTCTTGTAGTTGCTGCATATCCTCGCTTTTGAAGGAGATAAGGTTCCAGTTTTTATTCCGCTGTTCAAAAACATAGCTGGTTGCCGTTTTATTGAATTGGATAATAGAGACTACCGGAGAAGGCAGCTGCATAATTGCATTTAAGGAATCCGAACAAAGAACAGGTATATTGTTGCGCGAAAGAAATGTAACGGGAGTATAAGAGGCTTTTGTTTTTAGGGTTGTGTTGTCGGCTTTCAATGGAAACCGTGCATAGCCGGCTTGTGTCTCCGGATAACGAAGGAAGTCGATAAAAAAGTCAGAAAAGTCCTGCTGCCCCAAGAGGGTAGAACAATTTATCAGCCAAACAGTGATAAGAAAAAGAGTTCTTTTTTTGTTTTGCAGCATATCCGACTAAAAAAAATGAACAATTAACCGTAATGACCGCAATGCTTTTATGCAATGAGCGCAATGCTTTTTTATCATTCGCGTTTTTTGCATAAAAGCATTGCGGTCATTACGGTCAAAGGGTTACACCTATTTAATTATTACTTTAGAAAACATATCCAATGGTTAGGAAAATAGAACCATTTTTTAGAACAGGAGCATCCATTTTGAACTCTTTATATTCTTTGTCTCTCTCCTCCGGTGTCAGTGTTTCTGCTTTTACCTGTTCATCCAGTTCCAATTTTAATGCTTTATTCCAAGCATCATAAGGTTCTTTATTTGTCATATTAGATAATCCTAACTGGTAACCTGCATTAATCGAAATTCCGGATGCAAAATCGTATCCTACTTTAAAATTAAGAGCAAAACCGAGAACGTTGTAAAGTGCGTAATCACGAATGAAATCAAGCTCGGAAATAGCGTCCGGGTCAGATTGGAACAACAACATCTGGTCTACCGTTGTAGTTTTTCCGCTAACTATATCTTCTATAACTATTCCTTTTTTCCATTTATTAGATCCGCCCAAATAGACATTCAACATCGGACCGGCAGCTACCGTAAGGAATCCGGATCCTAAGCTTCTGTTCCATTTCGCATGTACAGGAATGTTCATTGACCAAAATCTGTCGGTTGATTCTATCCCTAAGAAATTGGCGTCAAGCCCCACAGTCTTATAGGCAAAATTCATTTCCGGATTGATTGATAAGTACCCTTTCAACAGATTTACACCGATTGGCACATCGCAGCCGAAAGCAATTTGAAACCCGGTACCAAAACTCGCACCTTCCACATCGCCTGAATAGTTAGTCAAGTTAACGCCTGCGGAAACACCCAGCATAAGAGGGCGTGTTTTAACCGTATCAATGATCGATGAATCTAATTGAGTTTCTGCCGTCAACTCAGGCTCCACTTGAGGTGCTGCTGTTTCAGGTTCAATCAAATTTTCTACCGGAGCAATAGTATCAGCCGCTGAAACAATTGTATTAGTCTCCGTCAATTCAGGTATTGCTTGGGGAGCTACTTCTTGTGCGTTTGCGAATGACAGACTAAAAACCGCTGTCAAAAAAGCTAAAATAATTTTTTTCATGTGTATTTTTTTTATCATTTCACGTTATTTATGTATAAAATCGAAAGAACCACAAATGTATGTATTTCTTGTAAAAAAAACAAAAAATTGTCTCTTTAACTTTATATTTGTATCTTCGCGTGTAAAATCAGGAAAGAAGTGATAGACCAATCGACCATAGACCGGATTTTTGATGCTGCCGATATTGTGGAGGTAGTTTCGGATTATGTGACGTTAAAGCGCCGTGGGGTAAACTATATCGGCTTGTGTCCTTTTCATAATGAAAAAACGCCCTCGTTTACGGTCTCTCCTGCAAAAAATATCTGCAAATGCTTTGGTTGCGGCAAGGGCGGGAATCCGGTAAATTTTATTATGGAACTGGAAAACCTCTCGTATGTGGAAGCTCTGAAACAGTTAGCTAAAAAATACCACATCGAAATAGAGGAAAAAGAGCTTACTGCCGAGCAGCTTGAGCAAAAAAATAACCGCGAAAGCCTGATGGCTGTTTCGGAGTGGGCACAGCAGTATTTTTCAGCTAACCTGGTTAACAATATCGAGGGAAAATCCGTTGGGATGAGTTATTTTCTGCATCGCGGCTTCCGGGAAGATATTATTAAAAAATTCCAACTCGGATATGCACTGAAACAGCGGGACGCTTATACAAACGAGGCACAGAAAAAAGGCTACAAGTTAGAATACTTGGAAAAAACGGGATTGACTATCGTTAAGGAAAATAATTTCGTGTTAGACCGTTTCCACGGACGGGCAATTTTTCCGATTCACTCCATTTCCGGTAAAGTGATTGCGTTTGGCGGGCGGGCAATATCGAAAGACGACCAGGTAAAATACCAAAATTCGCCCGAATCGGAAATTTACCATAAAAGCCAAGCTCTCTACGGTATCTATTTTGCCAAAAATGCTATTATCCGCGAACGGAAATGTTACATTGTGGAGGGCTATGCAGATGTAATCTCCATGGTACAAGCTGGGGTAGAAAACATTGTAGCCCCTTGTGGAACGGCTTTGACAAACGAGCAAATCCGGTTGCTCGGGCGTATTTTGCCTTCTGTCGATGGTGACAGAAACGAGAACAACAAGAACGTTACATTGCTGTATGACGGCGATTCGGCAGGAATAAATGCCGCGCTGAAAAACGGCAAACTGCTCTTGGAAGAGGGTATGAACGTGAAGGTTGTCGTATTGCCGGACGGGGAAGATCCCGACACTTTTGCTCAAAAAAACAATGCTTCGGATGTATTGAATTTTCTGAATGAAAATGAGACCGATTACATCCTGTTCAAAACCAGATACTCGTTGGCAGAAGCCCAGCGCGACCCGATCCGGAAAGCTCAGCTGATTACCGACATTACCGCAACAATTGCTGTTATTCCCGATTTGATTAAACGATCGGTTTATATCAAAGAGTGTGCGAAAATTTTGGAAGCGGATGAAAAAGTGCTTTATTCTCAAATCAGCAAAATCCGCAAAGGACTGATTGAAAAGGAGATTGAAAAGCAATACAGGCAAGACTCTCCCGTTTCCGTATCGAAGAGGGTAGAAGTGCCGCCTGTTTTTCCGGAAGAGAGGAACGCAGTAGAAGTACCGGCGGCTGCCGGAAATTCTATTTTCGAGGCAGAGGAGCGGAATATCATCCATTTTATCGTCCGGCATGGAGAAAAAATAATGTGTGAAGTAGAAGATGTTGCCGAAAATGGATCCGTGCAAGCAAGAAAAATCACGGTTATCGAATATATTGTAAATGAACTTCAAACGGACGATTTGAAATTGTTCAATCCGCTGTACCAGCAAATGCTTGCCGAGTCGCAGGAAAACCAAAAGACTTCGTCGTTTAAGGCAGAGCGTTTTTTTGCCTACCATCCAAATCCGGAGTTTAGCAAAGTTGCTTCGGATATCCTGACCGAACCTTACCAGTTAAGCAAAATGCACCATAAGCAGAAAAAGGTAGAAACGGAAGAGGAACGCCTGTTGGAATTGGTGCCGCATGTTGTGTTGGATTTTAAGTTTAAATTGATTTCCAATAAAATAGAAGAACTGAAAAACTGTCTGAGAGAAGAAAAGGGGGAAGAAAATATTCGTTCCCTGATGTTGGAAATAAGCAAAATGCAAATGGTTAACCGGGCTTTAGCGCAACGGCTGGGAGAGAGGATTATTTTGAAGATATAAATGGATGAGAGGATACAGCCGGAAAAGTCTTTTGCTTCTTTTATTAGAATTTTTCGGAAAATAATTAATGCAAAAAACTTTGCGTCTTCGCGAACTTTGCATTTAACCCCAAAAAGCGCAAGCGCATTCATTTATTTTAACGCGAAGCAGCAAAGAAATTTTTTGATTTTCCGAAGAGGTCTATTCTTTTCTTTTTTGTTCAATTAACATAAACTTAAGGGCATTCATATTCAAGCCAGCCTTATAACTTAAAGTTTTGGATAAGGTAGTATATCGGAGATAGCCCGAATGGGCTTAATTTTCATAACCGTACGGTCCGGCCTAAGGTAAAATGCTATAAACAATGTTGCCCAAAACTCAGGTAAGGAGGAAAATCGAAATTTTTTGCGATAATCACATTGAAGACATTTAATTTGGATGTTATTGAATATAAAAAGAAAACCTTTCTATTCTCCATCTATTCGCTTAAGAATATCATACCCTGTTTTTACGGTTTTTACGTCTGAAAAGAGCACTGACCGTTTACCTCCGGTTTCCCTTAATTTGACTCTTGCCGCGTGGTGTTGTATGTAATTCAACATTTTTCCGAAAGCATTTGATTGATAGTAAGGCGAATCGTCCGAAGAGATAAAATAGCCGGTCATCCGTTCGTTTTTGAGTGTCAACCGTTCGAAGCCTGCTTTAATAGCCGTCCAGCGTAAGCGGACAAGCGTAAATAAATCTTCCGTTTCGGGAGGAAACTTTCCGAACCGGTCTTCCAGCCGTTTTTCAAAACCGAACAGCTCGTCTTCGGTTTTTACATTGTCTAACTCGCGATAAAGATTCATCCGCTCGGAAACACTCTCAATGTAGCCGGCAGGGAACATCAATTCAAGGTCGGTTTCAATCTGGCAATCGGTAACAAAATTCCGGTCTTCTGCCGTTTCTGCCGTTTCCGTTGTTGCTTCGTGATAGAGGTCAAAAAATTCATCGTTTTTCAGTTCGTCTACCGCTTCGTTCAATACTTTATGGTAGGTCTCATAACCCAAATCGGCAATAAAGCCGCTTTGTTCGGCTCCCAACAAGTTACCCGCCCCGCGAATATCCAAATCCTGCATCGCGATATTGAATCCGCTTCCCAAGCCGGAAAAACTCTCAATTGCCTGCAAACGCCGGCGAGCATCTTGCGTAAGTGTCGAAAGCGGAGGTGCGAGCAGATAACAAAATGCCCTGCGGTTGGTGCGTCCTACTCTGCCTCGCAACTGATGCAGGTCGCTCAATCCGAAATTTTGTGCATTATTAATAACAATCGTGTTACAGTTGGGAATATCAATGCCCGACTCTACTATAGTAGTGGCAATCAGCACGTCATACTCATAATCGACAAAGTCAAGTATGATTTTCTCCATAGCCTCGCCTTCCATTTGTCCGTGAGCACTTACTACGCGGGCTTCAGGGACTAAACGTTTGACTAACATTTCGATTTCAGCTAAATTCTGTACACGGTTATTGATAAAAAATACTTGTCCGTTGCGGTCCAACTCAAACTGAATCGCTTCGCGTATCACATCTTCATTGAATGTATGCAGTTCTGTTTGAACCGGATAGCGGTTAGGCGGCGGCGTGTTGATAACCGATAAATCGCGTGCACCCATCAACGAAAATTGCAGTGTGCGCGGAATCGGAGTTGCCGTCATCGTGAGCGTATCTACGTTCACTTTCATCTGCTTGATTTTCTCCTTGACGGATACGCCGAACTTCTGTTCCTCGTCAATAATCAGCAATCCCAAATCCTTGAAACGAACCTCTTTCCCGATGATTTTATGCGTACCAATGAGAATGTCGATCTTTCCTTCCGAAAGATCTTTCAGAATAGCTGTTACATCTTTCGCCTTGCGCGAGCGGCTTAAATAATCTACCCGGCAAGGAAAATCTTTCAATCGCTCGCTGAACGTGCGGCTATGTTGCAGTGCCAAAATCGTGGTTGGTACAAGCACTGCCACCTGCTTGTTGTCGGCAACAGCTTTGAAGGCTGCACGGATGGCAATTTCCGTCTTTCCAAACCCGACATCTCCGCAAATAAGCCTGTCCATCGGCAAATCTCGCTCCATATCTTTTTTGACATCAACGGTTGCTTTAACTTGGTCGGGAGTATCCTCATAGATAAAAGAAGCTTCCAGTTCGGACTGCATGAACGTATCGTGCGAGAAAGAAAATCCGTGTTCCGAACGGCGTTTGGCATAAAGCGAAATCAGCTCGCGGGCAATATCCTTGACCTTTTTCTTAGTACGCTCTTTCAGCGACTGCCAGGCTCCGGTTCCCAATTTATTGATGCGTGGCGGGTCGCCGTCTTTGCTTTTATAGCGCGAAATTTTATGCAGAGAATGAATACTGACGAAAACCAAATCATCGTCTTTGTAAAGGAGCTTGATTACTTCCTGCCGTTTTCCGTTCATTTCAGTGGTTATCAAACCGCCGAATTTACCTACTCCGTGGTCGATGTGCACGATGTAATCGCCCGGATTGAAATTGCTTAACTCTTTCAGACTCAACGCTACGCGTCCTTCACGTGCCTTATCTGATTTCAGGCTGTACTTATGGTAGCGGTCGAAAATCTGGTGGTCGGTGTAGCAGCAAATTTTCAGTTCGTGGTCGATAAATCCCTCGTGTAAGGTTTTCAACACTGCTGTAAATGTAACATTCTCTTTCCGGTCGGCAAAGATCGTTTTCAAACGGTCTGTCTGACGTTCATTATCGCTCAATACAAAAATTTGGTAGCCGTTTTTCAGCATCTCTTGAAAATTTTGGCTGACTAACTCAAAATTTTTGTTGAAAACCGGCTGGGGAGAAGAATTAAAAACAATGGTATCAGGCTCTTTTAATGAGCAATGAGATCCAAACTCCACACGGCGAAAATCTAATAGTTGTCGAAGAAATTCTGCCGGTTCCGAGAGATTTTGCTTTTCCTTTGATTCCTCATAATAATGCTTTGTACGGTCTGAAATGAAAACGAAATCGCGAAATACAAAAGTGGTATTTGGCCGGGTATATTTGAATATAGACTCGGAAACGTCCTGCCCGGTATGAATATCGGAAATAATCGAAATGCTTTCTTTCTTTTCCTTAGAAAGCTGACTTTCAATATCGAAAGTACGAATTGAGTCAATCTCATCGCCGAAAAAATCTATGCGGTAGGGATATTCGTTTGAAAAGGAAAAAACGTCAATGATACTTCCGCGCACGGAATATTGTCCAGGCTCGTACACAAAATCAACACGTTCAAATCCATATTCATGCAGCACTTGAATAATAAAGTCGGTATCAACACTCTCTCCATCGTGCAGGTGCAACGTTTTTTTTCGCAGATGCTCGGATGCAATTACCTTCTCCATAATTGCTTCGGGATAGGAAACAATCAGGTAATTTTCCGATGAATTTTCGACGATGTTCAATGTTTCCGTCCGGAGAATTTCGTTGGCAGAATCCTTTTGTCCGGACGACTTTAACGCACGCTTGTAGGATGACGGGAAGAAAAGAACCTTCTCTTTTCCCAATATTTGTACCAAATCGTGGTAAAAATAGGCTGCCTCATCAGCATCATTCAGTACAAAAAAAAGATGTCCGGGTTTTGTCTGATACAAATAGGCAAAAACGAGCGAGCGAAGGGATCCTTCCGTTCCTTTCAAAAAAAGGTTGCTCTTTTGGGTTGCATACCAGTCTACAACTGCTTTTATCTGAGAATGATTCTCAAAAACGCTCAATAATTCGTGAATATCCAATGGGGTAGGTTTATATTAATCTATTTTTATTATTTCTGTTTTTAAGTATGACAAATATAACGATAAATCTTCATTTTGTAAAAATTGTCAAGAAAAAAGAGTATGTTTCACAAATAAGACAGACGCCATGCTATTTGGTAATATTCAATACTAATTTTGCCATTGTTTTTGACCAAAAAACAATGGCAAAAAAAAACATTTATTCCCGGTTTTTTGAGTCAATCCAAATTGTTACCGGTCCATCATTCAGCAATTCGACTTTCATATCTGCACCAAATTCGCCTGTCTCAATTTTTTTTCCGGTTAAACCGGTTATTTTCCGGCAAAATTTCTCATAAAGAGGAATTGCGATTTCCGGTTTCGATGCTTTAATGTATGATGGGCGGTTCCCTTTCTTGGTCATCGCATGCAGGGTAAATTGACTTACAACGAGGATTTCCCCGTTGGTTTCTATGATAGATTTATTCATTACCCCGTTTTCATCGTCGAATATCCGCAGATTTACGATTTTTGCTGCCAGCCACTCTATGTCTTCACCGGTATCTCTGTCTTCGATTCCAACTAACACCAATAATCCGTTTCCGATACTGGATTTGATTTTTTGGCTGATTGTTACCGATGCATGGCTTACTCGTTGGATTACTACTCTCATATTTTTTAATAAATTACAAAATTTGTATTGCTCTACTGTACACGCCTTTGCAATCTGCCGGAGCATGGTGATGGTTTGACAAACCAAACTCACAATGCGCGGGAATTGTATACGGTTGATGATTAGGTAATTGTTGTATTAATTACTGTTTTGTTTTGCAAATATAGTTGTTTATTATGCCAAATCGCACCATAAAATTGAGAATTATTTCCCAAAACACAGTCTTCATACGTTCTGTTCTTTTTCCGGTTTCTCGCATTTTATAAGAGTTTGTTAAAAAAATCGGAATTATTCCTTTGTTTCTTTTATCGTGAATAACTCAAACAGCCTCTAAATTTTTTTATGTTTATAACTCAATAAGTTGCAATAATATGGATTGAAAAAAATAATACAATATAAATTGTGTTATTTTTCGTTTTGACTTTTTAAAATATCTCAAAAACAACTTGTCTTTTAACATTTGTAATAAATTTTTCTCTACATTTGCTCATTTTTTACTGTAAATCAAATAAATTATCAAAACATGAAACGAATACAAATTTCACTTACAGCCATTCTTTTTGTGGTAAATTTCGGTGTGATAGCGGCACAAACTTGGAATAACAATAGTAAAGTTGATTATCAGACAGCAATACTTGAAGATAGCACGTTAACCATAAGCGGCACGGGACCGTTGTCTAATAGTTTTTGGGATTCTGCTATCGAATCGCAGGTCAAACAAGTAATCATAGAAGATGGATTAACGAGTATTGGTATTGCTGTATTTGACAATTATACCAACCTTACTGAAATTACAATTCCTGAAGGTGTAACGAGTATTGGGAATGCTGCATTTCTGAATTGTACAAGCCTTGCTAAAATTACGCTTCCCCAAAGTGTAAAAACGATTGGGATATCTGCTTTTGAGAGTTGTACGGCTTTGACCGGAATCGCGATTCCTGAAAATGTAACGAGCATTGAGAATTTTGTTTTTTTGTATTGCTCCAATCTCACTTCTGTTATAATTCCTAAAAGTGTAACGAGTATTGGAAGTTCTGCTTTTGAAGAATGTATAAATCTTCGTTCTATTACGCTTCCCGAAAGTGTCGCAAGTATTAATGATTACGCTTTTTTAGGATGTATCAGTCTTACTGAAATTACAATTCCGGAAAGCGTAAAAACGATTGAAGAGGGTGTGTTTTACAATTGTACCGGTCTTACTAAAATTGTGCTCCCGGATAGTGTAACAACCATTAAATCAAATGCCTTTAGCCGTTGTTCGGGTATTACTGAAATTAACATTCCCAATGGAGTAACATCGTTGAAGGATGCTGGACAACCTTTCTATTTTTGGAGTGATTTAACCAGTCTTACTACTTTTATTGTAAAAGAAGACCATGAATTTTTTTCTGTGGAAGATGGAATGCTGTACAGTAAAAATAAGGATACCTTGCTGATTTGCCCGAGAGGAAAAACAGGGACTTGTGTTATACCGGAGAGTGTAGCGGCAATTGATCTTTATGCTTTTTTTTGTATGAGTGAAGGAGATCCAATAAAAATAGATACCCTAAAAGTTTTTTGGGAAAAACCAATCGAAGTCTGTTTCAATGTATCTCCTTCTTGTGTACTAAGTATTCCTGCCGGTACAAAAAGAGAATATCAGGTATTTCGTGATTTTTTTGCAGAGATTGTCGGCGGCGAAAATAATGATGCCTCATTAGGCGGTATTCATGTATCCTTTTTTGAGGAAGGTTATCAAATGAAGAATTTTACAATAACGGCAATGGATACCACGATAAATGTAGTCAATGATACGAAAAATTTCACAATCAATTATAGTCCTGTTGACTGGAAGGCAACTGTTAATCCAATGTCTATTTGGCCTGCAGACTTGGCAGTCGGTAAAAATACTTTCGAAATTATAGTAACGGCAGAAGATGGTGTAACAACGAAAACTTACACTATTACAATTATTCGTGCAGCAAACAATGATGCTACGCTAAAAAACCTTACCGTTTCGGCAGGGATATTGAATTATGATTTAAAATCGGTTGATGTTCCGGTAAATGTGGCAAACAAAATAGAAAGCATTACGTTCCTGGATATTATTCCGAATGATTCAAATGCAACGGTTGCGAATGATGCTTTGGGAGAAAAAAAATTGGCAGTCGGGGAAAATATTTTCAACATTGTAGTGACAGCCGCAGATAGTGTAACAACGAAAACTTATACCCTTGTATTTATTCGCGCGGCAAGCGATGATGCCTCGTTTCAATCGTTAAGCATTACGCCAAGCGATTTCGAGTACGATGCAAGCAGTCATATACATACTGTCGAAGTGGATTATCTGGTTGATGAAATTACCATAGAGGCTATTTCTAATCATCCTAACGCAATTATTGAAGGTGATTTAGGAGTAAATTCATTGGCGTTTGGTGAAAATATGTTTTGGATTATCGTGACTGCCGAAGACGGAAAAACATCAATAACCGATACAGTGATAGTTATTAGAAAAAATTTACCTGTCATCATTATACCAGCCGAAGATGCTGCAGAGGTAGTTGTGCAATACGTTAAAAATGCCGGAGGATATATTTTGAATATTTATGGTGACGAAGAATGTACAGACCTTATTTGTACAATGGAATTTGATGAAAGTGGAAATTTGATCTATATATCCATTCTCAAATCAGGCAACGAAGGTCAAATTGCGACTTCGAGTTTTTCTTATACCGTTGAAAATCTGGAAAATAATACGACTTATTACTATGTCCTCAAAGCATTTAATGCCAACAACGATGAATTAACTTCCGAAACAGGTTTCTTTAGAACTACCGGAGAGGGTGGTACAGTTGATGTTGTAGAGGCGCTGCACGAAACGTCTCTACCGGAAATAATCGGTTATAGTACCATTTCCGGTGTAAAACTACCGGAATCACCGGAAAAAGGCGTATATATTATTCTATACGAAGATGGTAGTTCGAAAAAAACAGTAAAGTTGAAATAACCGGCTCTTTAAAAACCTGTTTGAGTTAATTATGTGCATCAGGACTTGGGCGCAAGGGGGATATGCCTTTTGTCGCATTTTTTTCAGCTCCTGATTCGCATTATTAATTCAAACAGGTTCTAAAATTACGATGAGATAGTCTCAAAAGTCGAAAAATACGCTTCGTTATTGCGGAATTGATGTTTAATCCTTTAATAATCAGTATCGTTTTTTATCCGGTTCCGCGTTAAGCACGGAACCAGCGGCCAGCGACTAAAGGAGCTAATGACAGCCACTTTTTCGTAAAAATCATTTTAGATTTATTTTTTGTTTCTCGAAAGTACGCGGATAAACACCCCGCCTCTTTCAAAGGTCTTTATGTTTGTCCAAATTGCCGGATTATTAAATTCTTCTATCATTTCATCGCTCAAATTGCTAATGTTACTGTAAAGAAAAAATTGAATATCGTCTGTCAAGATACTCTGGATAATTCGCTCCTTGTTCATTAAATCTACATTTCGCTGGTCGCCATACAGGCAAAAACCGGAAGCCGTTTGTTCGTAGGCAATGCCTTGCTTTTCCATATAATCGAAACATTCTTTGCGGAGCGAATAGAACGGAAGATGTTTCATCGTGCAGTCCCAATTCTGTGCGATTTTTTCGGGATATAACCACAGATTTCCTGTAACTGAAACAATAATGAGCAGTACGGCGATTATTTTTGCCTGTTTTTCATTGAATAAATCAAATAATAACTTAGTAGTAAGAATCGCAAACAAAATAAACTGCACGATAAAATACCGCGCACCAAACGGATTGGTGATAGTCAGCGTAACGCATGCAAATGAAAATTGCAGTAAGAAGTAACACAACCATAAAAAGCGGTTTTCTGAGTTAAACAGCCGTTTGTATCCGAATTTCACAAACATGAAAAGCATAACCGCCCATAACCCGATCCTGCCGAAGTCAATATTTTTCCATACAAAGACGGCAGAATTCCGGATAAAACCGTAAAAATCGACCAAATCACCCGTTCCTGCCCAAGCTGAATCTTCATTGGTAAATACCCAACCGTGATAGTGAAATCTGAAAAATAAATAAACGAATACTGTAAAACAACCGGGCATGGCAGGAAGGACGGTTTTTACAAGTTCTTTAATCGAAAATGCTCTTTTTTCTAACAGAAAGACTTTCAAAACGTAGGCAATCATTAGCGTTGCGGCGATGATCATTCCTCTTTTGTTTGTGAGGCATAATCCGATGAAAGCGAGTGATAAACCTGCTTTTTTGTCGGCAAGCATTTGATTGATGGCATAAACGGCAAAGAAAATAACCCACAAGTCAATCCCAAGCAAAAGAAGTTGTGTTAATACACTTGGATCTGCCAAAACAAGGAGACAGCCGGATAAAAAGACGATGAGATTGCTTTTTGAACAATCCGGAGCCAGTGTTTTTTTACAGATCTGTACGATTTGAAAAACGGCCCCGGCAACAACCGGCAAAAACATCAAATGGGAGATAAGCAGGCTTTTTCCAAACAAAGACCAAACGGCAGCCTGCAAATAAGGAATGATGTGCGGATCACCATTATCCAGCCAACCGCTGTAAATCAATGTTTGCAGCTTATTTTCGTAAAAAAAGTTAGCAGGCAGCGAAAGGCACGTAATATTGTCCCAAAAGAAAGTCATATCCATTAGACTGATTTTCAGTAATGCGATGAACAGGAGAATGATTCCTGTAAAGATGTTGTATTTCATATAAACTTTTTTTTAACGCAAAAGTACAATACTGCAACTAATAATCGTTATCTTTGCGCCCATAAAATAAATTTTAATTAAATTATGTTGAAGTCTGAAGAAATCAAAGCGTTGTTTGCGCAATTTGAAAGTGCCTCTACCGAAATCGAAGGAGTAGAGTGTTGGAGTGCAAGGGAATTACAAAAATTGTTGGGTTATTCGCAGTGGCGGAACTTTGAGAATATCATTGAAAAAGCCAAAGATGCGTGTAAAAATGCGGGAGAAAGTATAGCTTATCACTTTGCTGACGTCAGCAAGGTGATCGATGCTGGGAAAGGTGCTCAGCATCAGATAGATGACACACTTCTTACACGTTACGCCTGCTATTTAATTGCGCAAAATGGAGATAGTCGTAAAGAGCAGATCGCCTTTGCTCAAAGTTATTTTGCAGTTCAAACAAGGCGGGCGGAAATCATTGAACAACGCATATTAGATTATAAGCGTGTAAAAGCCCGTGCAAAATTAGCTGAAACGGAGAAGCATTTATCCGGTATTCTTTATGAACGAGGGGTAAACGACAAGGATTTTGCCATTATCCGTTCAAAAGGCGATCAAGCTTTATTCCGGTTGAATACAGCGATGTTAAAACGAAAGTTAGGTGTTCCGAATAGTCGTCCGGTTGCCGATTTCTTGCCGACTATTAATATAAAAGCCAAGGATTTGGCTGCGGAGATGACTTCTGTTAATGTGCAAACAAAAGATTTGTATGGTGTAAAACCGATTGAAACAGAACATATTGATAATAATTTGGCAGTAAGAAAAATGCTGCTTGAACGTGATATTATTCCTGAAAATCTGCTGTCTGCCGAAGATGTGCAAAAAGTAGAGCGGCGGTTGAAAACGGAAGAAAAGAAGGTGTTGAAAAAATAATATGATCACTCTGCTGATGCCGGCCAAGTAATACAATTTTCAATTTACTGAAAAAGCCTGATAATTGCAACAGGAGAAAAGAAAATATTGTACTTTTGTATTTTAATCATTCAAAACATGAAAATATTAGTAACCGGGGCAACCGGCTTTATCGGAAGTTTTATCGTTGAAGAGTCCTTGAAAAGAGGAAATGAAACTTGGGCAGGTGTGCGCAAGACAAGCAGCAAGAAATTTTTGCCGGATTCCTCAATTAAAACGATTGATTTTCCTTATTCAAACAAGGATGAAATGGTCAAAATGCTGACCGGACAAAAGGCGGAATACGGGAAATGGGATGTGATTATCCACAACATGGGATTGACCAAATGTGAGCATAAGACCGATTTTGAACGAGTGAATTTCGATTACACCCGCAATTTTATTCAAGCTCTCCAAGAGGCAGATATGGTTCCGGAACAGTTTATTTATATGAGTAGTCTCTCTTCTTTTGGTTCGGGAAATCCGGTTTCATTGGAAGAAATCAAGTTGAACGATACTCCTGCGCCTGATACATTGTACGGAAAAAGCAAATTGAAAGCGGAAAAATTTATCCAATCGCTGCCGGGTTTCCCCTATACGATTCTTCGTCCGACCGGCGTTTACGGACCGCGTGAAAAAGATTATTTTGTGATGCTGAAAACATTACAGCGGCATTTGAACCCCGCTATCGGATTCAAGCCTCAATACATTACCTTCATTTATGTAAAAGATTTGGTAAAGGTAATTTTTCTTTCCATCGAAAAAAAAGCCATAGGGAAAGCCTATTTTGTAGCCGATGGGGATGTTTGGACTTCGGATGAATATGCCGGTTTAGCAAAAAAAGAGTTGGGGGTCAAATGGACAATCCCGGTGAAAGTACCTTGTACGCTGGTAAAAGGTCTCGCTTATATGTTGGATACGGTTGGCGGCTGGTTGGGTAAAACGCCGACTTTAAACAAGGACAAGTACAACATTCTCTCAGCGTTGAACTGGAAATGTGAAGTAGGTGCATTAAATGAAGATCTCGGATTTACGCCCGGTTATCATTTACCGGAAGGTTTGCGCGAGTGTATTGAGTGGTACCGGAAAGAGAAATGGCTGTAATATTAGGCATATTGCACTTCTGTCCCTATTCCCGAAACAGTCATTCTTACTTTGCCGCCATGAATGACAGGTAAATTATGCTCAACGTGTCCTACCGGAAAATCGAACGCAACCGGATAATCATACTCATCAACCGCAGAACGGATAATCTCTTCTACTGTTTTTCCGAATAGTGGGTCCTCGTTGATTTCAGTAAAACGGCCAACCAGCAATCCGGAAAGTTGAGATAAAATTCCGCCTAATCTAAGGTTTTGCATCATCCGGTCGATATGGTAGGGTTTTTCCGAAAGATCTTCGATGAAAAGGATTTTTCCTTCCGGTTGAATATCAAAGGTTGTTCCGCGCAATCCATGCAGGACGGAGAGATTTCCGCCGGCCAGCGTTCCGGTCGCTTTACCCAAGCGATTTAATGTGTTCGGCGATAATGTATATGTAGCGGGGATTTTTCCAAACAGTATTTCTCGTAAAAAGGTAACCGGTTCTGCCTGCGAATTGCTTTCCGTCAGCCCTTTTGCCATAACGGCATGAATGGACTGTACCCCTTGTCGAATTGCCGCAGCATGTAAAACGGTAATATCACTAAACCCGATAAGCCATTTCGGATGCTTAACAAAGGCTTCAAAATTCAACTTGTCAATTATTCGTACCATGCCATATCCACCGCGACTGCACAAAATGGCACGAACGGAAGAATCGTCCAGTGCTTGCTGTAAATCGTGCAGCCGTTGCTCATCCGTTCCGGCAAACCGGCCGGATATTTCGCGCGCAAAGGGGCTGACAATTGGGGTTAACTGCCAAGAAGTCAACATGTCAACCGCTCCGTCAATGTATTGTTGATCGACCATGCCCGAAGGGGATACAATAGCGACTTTATCGCCGGAAGTCAAGTATGAAGGTTGTTGCATAATTTTAAAGTAAAAGTACAAAGGTAACTATTATAGAAAAAAATTTCTAAAAAATTTCAATAAATCACTTTTTCCCTTTAAATTTGCAACCGCAAATGCCGCTATAGCTCAGTTGGTAGAGCAATTCATTCGTAATGAATAGGTCGCCGGTTCGAGTCCGGCTATCGGCTCAAGGTTAAATCATGCAATTTTGATTAAATATCAGGAAGTTAACTCCTGATATTTTTATTTTAATCCAATATTGTTATCTGATTATCCGGTTCATTCATTGAAAATTAACCAGCCTTATGATTTCATATTTTACAGAAGGAATTAAAATGCCGAAAATCAGGAAGCGAGATGTTTCGGCTTGGATTAAGAAAGTGGCAGAAAACCATGGTTTCCACGTGGGAGATATTTCGTATGTTTTTTGTTCGGACGAGCATATTTTGAATGTGAATAAGGAATATTTGCAACACGATTACTACACAGACATTATTACGTTCGACTATACCGAAGAAAAACGTATTTCGGGTGATATTTTTGTCAGTTTGGAGACTGTGGCATCAAATGCGGAGAAATTTGGAGTTGCTTACGAGGATGAGCTTTACCGGGTTATCATACACGGCATTTTACACCTTTGCGGTATCAACGATAAATCGCCTGAAGAACGGAAAATAATGGAGAAAGAGGAGGATAAGGCATTGAAGTTGAAATAAAGAAAATGAAAGTAATTGGTGCTGTCAAAAGGAGCTAATGACGGGCTTTTGAAGACAGTCCCGGTGATAGCAGATAAGCATTATAAATTTTATCGCTTATCAACAATATTACCCCCAATGCTAAAGTCAACGAATTTTATAAACACAACGACAAAGGTCATAAAAACTTATAATAATTATTTCCCACAAAGACACAAAGAA
>QMCE01769387.1_pt1 | contig 58838 bp, 92 predicted proteins | sample 1821851 | NCBI WGS metagenome assembly QMCE01 (sample SAMN09453174, study PRJNA476694) | Termite gut metagenome, whole genome shotgun sequencing project. | isolation source: worker | host: Odontotermes sp. | place: South Africa:Pretoria | collected 2016-01-28
ATAGAAGCCGCCACCGGCAGCATAGGGGTCACAGAGGGGACGTACAGCGCGAAGATACGGCTGACAAGCCTGATCGACGAGCTGGAGTTCTACGAGAGGAAAATCGCTATCATCGAGGATGAAATGGCGGCAACTTGATATTTTCCGCGGAGGGACTTTTTAAGGACCTCTTTTACCTGTCTTAGGCTCTGAGTTTAAAAAAGAGTGTTGGTGAGCACTCTTCTCCTTTCAAGAGCGTCCTAAAAAGACGTTTAAAACTCTTCCTAAGACAGGTAAAAGAGGTCCTAAGTATTTTTGAAAGGAGATAAACTATGCGACTTCTCACCATAAGTCTAGCAATAGTTTTGTTGATTATTGGAATGTTCTTATTTCTCCCACCAATACCAACAAAAAAGAATCCACGATACTGTTCTATAAATTTGGGAGGAGGTAATAATATGGAAACTAGTTAAAAGTAGGAGGTGATGACACAATGAGTCGTCCGAAGAAGCTTTCGGAGCCGATAAAAACACCAACTAGACCGGCGACTACACCAGAAGGTCGAGAGAATCAGCTAATTAGTTTGGCGTATGATCTAGCAGAACAACGAGTTCGAGACGGCTCCGCGTCAAACACTCTACTGGTTCATCTTATGAAACGTGGAACGGCAAAAGAAAGAGTTGAACAAGAAATACTCGAAAAACAACGCGAATTAATCGTTGCGAAAACCGAAGCACTTCAATCTCAAAAGAGAATTGAAGAACTTTACGGAGAAGCAATGAAAGCGTTCACACGTTATAACGGACAAGACGAGGATGAAGATTATGAAATCGTCGTTTAAGAATTATACAGAACTTTTGGGTCATAAAACCTTTCTTGATCGATTTCATTATCTTAAACTTTTTGGGTCCGTTGGAGAAAGCACCTTTGGTTTTGATCGATGGGTAAATCAGCAACTATATACATCACGAAAGTGGAAACAGATCAGAGACCAAATTATCATTCGAGATAATGGTTGTGATATGGCCATTGATGATTATCAAATAGGGGAACGGATCATAATCCATCACATGAACCCACTGACAATAGAAGATATTGAGTTCGGAAGAGAAATTGTTTATGATCCAGAGTTTCTTGTTTGTGTTAGTTTTAATACTCACAATGCAGTTCATTATGGCGATGAATCGTTGCTGCCAATTATGCCGGTTGAAAGAAGACCAAATGATACAATACCTTGGAGGTGAAATATTTGGCTAAGAAATCAGAAGAGCGTTTAGCGAATATGGCTCAGAATAATCCTGGTGAAGGCCCGGATATTGGAGAGGTCACAAAGGTTGTTCGTAAGACAAAAGAAAAACAAATAGAAGTTGTTAATTGTGATCGTCTCAATATCCGAGTTGCACCATCAGCAACCGCAAAAGTATCCACGGTTGTTAAAGTTGGAACAAAAGGAATTCTTCTTGAGAAAACATCGAACGCTTGGTGGAGAATCTTAATTCCTGAAGTAAATGAGGGATACGCGATGATACAGTATCTCGAGGAGGTGTAGGAAGTGATCACAAGCATCCTCACTTCCATAAAGAAAATGCTTGGTATTGAGGATGGCTACGATCATTTCGACCCTGAGTTAGTCATGCACATCAATACGGTGTTTTCAAGACTTAATCAGTTAGGACTTGGGCCGAGAGAAGGATTCTTTATTGAGGGCAAAGAAGAAACATGGGATATGTTTGTTGAGAATCGAAATGATTTTCATGCAATTAAGTCTTATATTTACCTTCGAGTCAGGCTTTTGTTCGATCCACCGACTTCGGCATTTGTTTTAACATCAATGGAAAATCAGATCAAGGAATTTGAATGGCGCATCAATGTTCAAGCGGAAGGAGGTCCTGACTTTGAATCTTGGCAGTACGGCGACGGGACAAACGAAGTTAACTGAAGAGTTTCTAGAGCAGCACGGCATTCTCGGAATGAAGTGGGGTGTCCGTCGCTACCAAAATAAAGATGGCACTAGAACTCCTGCAGGAAAAAAGAGGTATGATGGAGATGGGAACGCCGGTTCAAAGTCTTCAACATCAAATGCAAAAACCACTGTGAGGACGAGACTTTCAGATGTTTCAGACGATCAACTTCGGAAGATGATTAACCGAATTGAAATGGAAAAAAAGTATGCGAGTCTCACAAAGAAAGAGAAGTCTGCGGGAGAGAAGTTTATCACAAGTGTTCTAACAGATGCTGCAAGGAAAACAGCATCCACTTATGTATCAAGAGCAATGACCAATACGATTGATGAGCTTCTTAATCAGAAAAAGAAAAAGTAGGTGCTAGTAGTGGCGCTTTCAAATACTGCAGTACCTATTTATTATGGCCGTTTCCGAGATAAAGTGTTAACCGGTGAAATCCCAGTCTGTCGAGAGATAGAAATGGAAATGAACCGAATCAATGCTCTTATTGCTAATCCAGCGTATTACTACGATGATCGGGCAATTGATGGTTGGATTAAGTTTTGTGAAGCAGAGATGACGCTGACCGATGGGTCGGACGTTTATCTTCTGGATTCATTTAAACTTTGGGCAGAAGCTCTTTTTGGTTGGTGGTATTTTCTAGAAAGAACCGTTTTTGTTCCAAGCGATGAATATGGCGAAGGACGATACGTAAAAAAGATTTTTAAAAAACGTCTAATTACAAAGCAATTTATTATTTCTGGACGTGGTTCCGCAAAATCAATGTATCCCGCTTTTATTCATGCATACTTTCTAACAGTTGATCCGTCGACAACGCAACAAGTGACCACTGCCCCAACTATGAAACTTGCCGAAGCAGTCATCGCGCCAATTAAGACTGCCATCACAAGAGCGAGAGGACCTTATTTTAAGTTTTTGACGGAGGGTTCTCTTCAAAACACCACTGGCTCTAGACTTCATCGTCAAAAGCTTTGTTCTACGAAGAAAGGGATTGAAAACTTTTTAAGTAATTCCATTCTTCAAGTTGAACCAATGACAATTGATAAACTACAAAGTCGAAGAGATAAAATAGCATCAATTGATGAATGGCTTTCTGGTGATGTAAGAGAAGATGTGGTCACCGCCATTGAACAGGGCGCCAGCAAGAATGAAATGAACGACGATTATCTCATTATCGCAACTAGTTCTGAAGGTACGGTTCGTAATGGCAGTGGCGATTCAATCAAAATGGAACTTGCAGACATCCTCAAAGGAGATTATCCTGCTCCGAATGTTTCTATTTGGTGGTATAAGCTTGACGATATTAGAGAAGTGGCCGACCCAAGAATGTGGGTTAAAGCGAATCCAAATCTTGGAATAACGGTTAGCTATGAAGTATATCAAGCGGATGTGGAGAGAGCTGAGAATGCTCCGGCTGCTCGGAATGATATTATTGCAAAACGTTTCGGCATTCCAATGGAAGGTTATACGTATTTCTTCACATACGAAGAAACCCTTGTTCATAAGCTTAGACCAAATAGTTTCTTTGGTATGCGATGCGCAATGGGAATCGATCTTAGTAAAGGTGATGATTTCTGTGCTTTTACATTTCTATTTCCATTAAAACGAGAAGAATTTGGCGTTAAGACTCGTTGTTATATTTCTTCACGAACTCTTCATAGACTTCCTGGAGCTATGCGAGAAAAGTACAACGAGTTTATGAAAGAAGGTAGCTTGGTTGTACTCGAGGGAAACACGCTTGATATGACAACCGTTTATGAGGATCTTGACAACTATATCATCACAGTCGATTATGATGTTTGTGCCGTTGGATATGATCCTTATAATGCCGCAGAGTTCATGGAGCGATGGATGCGAGAAAATAGTGAGTATGCTTGTGTGAAAGTTCCTCAAGGTCGAAAGACAGAAACGGTTCCGCTTGGTGAACTTAAAATACTCGCAGAGCAAAGGCTTCTTCTATTTGACGAAGAGCTAATGAAGTTTGCGATGGGAAACTGTATTACCCTCGAAGACATCAATGGACAACGGATGCTCATGAAAAAGAGATATGATCAGAAGATTGATAGTGTCTCAGCTCTGATGGACGCTTATGTGGCGTACAAAGCTTTTAAGGATGAATTTCAATAAGGAGGTATGCGCATGAGTGAACCATTGGGTAAACGCCTTTTACATGCGTGGAACGCTTTTCGAAATCGTGATCCGACCGGTGAGTGGAATCAGAATCGCAATTGGTATGACGGATTTTTTGGTTATGGTGGATTTTCTTCCTATCGTCCAGATCGAAGGCAACTTCGGTTCGGGAATGAAAAATCAATTATTACGTCCGTTATGAATCGGATTGCAATTGATGTAGCGGCGGTTAAGATTCAGCATGTAAAAGTTGATGTTGAAAATGAACGTTACAAAGAAATTGTAAAAAGTGATTTGAATGAGCGCTTAACAGTTTATGCAAATAAAGATCAAACAGGAAGAGCGTTTATTCAGGACGTAGTAATGTCCATGCTCGACGATGGAACGGCCGCCATTTGTCCAATTGATTGTGACACAGAGCCCCATGTTTATAAGGATGGGAGTAAACATGGAACGTTTCGAATAGAAAGTTGGAGAGTTGGAAAAGTTGTCGACTGGATGCCGGATTTTGTCAGAGTTAATGTATACAATGACAATACCGGTCTTAGAGAGGATATTGTTTTTCCAAAGTCAGTAGTTGCGATTATTGAAAATCCTCTTTATGCCGTAATGAACGAACCAAACTCAACACTTTCTAGACTTCGGCATAAGCTTAGTTTGCTTGATGTTGTTGATGATCGAGTGAATTCCACAAAACTCGATATCATTATTCAACTTCCTTACGTGATTAAGTCAGAAGCAAAACGACAACAAGCAGAACAGCGTCGTAAAGACATCGAAATGCAGTTGGCCGGCTCAACATATGGAATTGCTTATGCTGATGGTACAGAAAAAATTATTCAACTAAATCGTCCTGCGGAAAACAATCTATTAAACCAAGTTCAGTATCTAACGAGTATGCTATATAGCCAGTTAGGAATTACTGAAGATGTGTTTAATGGAAAAGCGGATGAGGCAACAATGCTAAATTACAATGCCACAACAGTTGAACCAATTTTATCTGCTATCTCGCAAGCGATTGAGTGGAAATTCTTTACAAAGACCGCCCGAACGCAAGGACATGCGATTCGGTTCTTTAGAGATCCATTTAAACTTGTTCCTGTTAGCCAACTCGCAGACATTGCTGATAAGTTTACTCGAAACGAGATTCTCACGTCGAACGAAATGCGTGCTGAAATTGGTTATAAACCAGTTGATGACCCAAGAGCAGATGAACTTCGAAACAAGAATCTTAACGCAAGTAATGATCAGTTATCTGAGATCCGTCCAGCAAATCTTAAGGAAGGAGTAAATCAAAATGGGAGTAAAACCTGAAAAGTATGATTTTAGTGGATATGCCAGTCGTTACGGTGTAAAATGTAGTGACGGGCGAACAATCCTAAAAGATGCTTTTAAACATCAAGATGGCGAAAAAATTCCTCTCGTTTGGCAACACCAACATACGAGCCCCACAAATGTTCTTGGTTGGGCAATTATTGAGCATCGTGATGATGGGCCATATGCATATTGCGAATTTAATTCTAATGATTTTTCACAAGAGTGCAAAGAGCTTGTTTCTCATGGCGATGTTAGAGCGCTTTCGATTTATGCAAATCAACTGAAAGAAAAGTTAAAGCATGTGGCTCATGGTATGATGCGGGAAGTTAGTCTTGTTTTAGCAGGAGCTAATAAGGAAGCGTATATTGATAATGTTGTGCTTCAGCATGACGATGATACTTTTAGCACCATTGATGACGAGGCTATTATTCATATGGGAGGAGAAATTACATTAATGCACGAAGATCAAGCGACAAAAAACACCGAAGTAAAGACCGAGGAAGAAAGTACAGAAACTGTTGTAGAGCACGCCGTGTCAGAAGACATGACCGTGCAGGACATCTGGGACTCAATGAGTGCCGAACAAAAAGATGTTGCATCATTTTTTGTAGTAAAAGCTTTAGAAACTCAAGGCTCTGAAATGAGTCAATCCGATGAACAAGAAGGAGAAAATAGTATGAAAACAAATGCTTTTGAAGGCCAGACGCCTGATACCAAAGCTACTGCTCTTTTGCATGCTGATATTCAAGCGATTTTTGACTCGGCGCAGAGCATGGGCTCTCTTAGGAAAGCTGTGAAAGAGTATGCGCTTGCTCATAGCATTACTGACATTGACATGTTTTTCCCAGAGGCAAAGGCGGAGAGATCAGAACCCGATTTGATTGCTCGCAGAATGGAATGGGTTGCTCGTGTTCTTTCTCAGGTTCATCACACCCCATTCTCTCGTGTAAAGAGTATGGCTGCGAATCTTACAGCGGATGAAGCAAGGGCTCGAGGGTATATTAAGGGTAACAAGAAGAAGGAAGAAGTTATTACCCTTCTAAAACGTGCAACGACTCCTCAGACCATTTACAAGCTTCAGAAACTTGATCGGGATGATGTAATTGACATTACTGATTTCGATGTTGTGGCTTGGATTAAGCGTGAGATGCGTGTAATGCTGGACGAAGAAGTTGCTCGTGCGATTCTGATTGGAGATGGTCGGGATGCAGCGAGTGATGATAAGATTCAGCCGCTTAACATTCGTCCAATTGCTTCTGATGTAGATCTTTATAATGTAAAGATTCTGATTCCAGCAGACGCAACGCCTGCAGATATTGCGGATGCTGTTATTCGCGCTCGTCCGCTTTATAAGGGTAGTGGTAATCCCACGTTCTTCACGACCACAGATGCTTTTATGGATTTGCTTCTTGTGAAGGATAGTATTGGCCGTCGGCTTTATAATACCACCACAGAACTTGCTGCTGGTCTTGGTGTTGGTGCTATCATGGATGTCGAAGTTCTTACGGGTGCCACGATTGTTACTGAAGCGGATGCTCCTGGCTCTGCAAATCCAATTCCTGCCGGAACATACGATGTCATTGGTATCCTTGTAAATCTTCGGGATTATACAGTTGGTGCTGATCGTGGTGGTGCGGTCGCCATGTTTGACGATTTCGATATTGACTACAATAAGTACACGTATCTGATTGAAACTCGTCTGTCTGGCGCTTTGACTCGTCCGTATTCGGCCATTACATTTGTGAAAGCTCATGTGGCCGGCTAAGAATCAAAATGGGAGTGATCTAATTGCCTAAGTTTTACGGAATCGTCGGATACGCGGAGATGCAAGAAACCAGGCCCGGTGTATGGACCGAAGTCTTGATGGAAAGGCGTTATCAAGGCGATGTAATTCGTAACACTAGGCGTTGGGAAGCTGGCGAGCATCTCAACGACAATCTTCGAATCAATAATATGATTAGTATAGTTTCAGACCCATGGCTTGATGAGAATGGTTATAAAATTCGATATGCACAGTGGGGCGGAACCTTTTGGAAGATTACGAACGTTGAGTATGCTCGTCCGCGTATACTTCTAACAATGGGGGAGGTGTATATTAAAAGTGTCGTTGTACCTATCTCGGCGTCTGCAGCTTCATCAGAAGTTTGTGGAGATCCTGGGTACCCAGGGCCTAAACGAAACTAGAGTATACTTTCAGCCCCCCACAACGGTACAAATTAAATACCCAGCAATTATTTATGAGCGGCGAACTGGAGAAACAGAGTTTGCAGATAACTGGCCGTATCACTTTGAGGATTGTTACACAGTAACTGTAATTGATCCAGATCCAGATAGTCCGTTTCCACATATGATTGCATGGGGATTTCAGATGTGTAAGAAAGATCGATTTTTTACACAAGACAATTTAAACCACGATGTTTTTATTCTTTATTATTAAGGAGGAAAAATGAATGCCCGGTAAACTTATTTGGGATGATATTGGTCAGAAACTATTTGAAACTGGCGTTGATCATGGTGTGTTCTATTCTGTTGAAGAGAATGCCTATGTAAAAGGTGAAGTGTGGAATGGTCTTACTGGAGTGACTGAAACTCCTTCAGGGGCTGAGCCTACTCCGCAGTATGCTGATAACATCAAGTATCTCAACCTTATTTCGGCTGAAGATTTCGGTCTTACCATTGAAGCGTTCACTTATCCGGATGGTTTCGGGTTGGTTGATGGCTCTGCGCAGGCAACTACTGGGGTTACTATTTATCAGCAGGATCGTAAGACCTTCGGGTTTAGTTATCGGACAATGGTTGGTAACGATACTGTTGGTCAGGCATTTGGTTATAAACTTCACCTTGCTTATGGTTGTTTACCTTCTCCTTCAGAACGTGCATATACCACTATTAACGATTCTCCTGAGGGAACCTCACTCAGTTGGGAAATTACGACAACGCCGGTACCTGTTACGGGATTTAAGCCAACTGCGCTCCTGGTTATTGATTCCACGAAGGCGGACAAGACAAAGTTGGCTGCATTGGAAGAGATTCTTTATGGTAGTGATGCCACAGATGCTCGCATGCCACTTCCTGATGAAGTAATTACCCTTCTTACTCCTGAGCCGGCAGGCTGATTTTACCATCTCATTCCCCTTTCATAAGACCTGGGCATGTCTATAAACGGCCCATTTTAAATTTGAAAGGAGCTTATATTTTCCATGATTGAAAAAACAATGACCTATACGGATTTTAAAGGAAACAAGAGGACTGAAATTTTTTGTTTTCACATTACGCCTGGCGAGTATACTCGAATGGAACTTGAGAATATTCAGGCGTTTAAGGATGACAACGACAATATGACGTTTGAAGGTGGTTTTTTAGCAAAACTTCAGGCCATTGCCACTAGACTTAAGGGTAAAGAGCTTCTTGAGGTGTTTGATAAAATTCTTAGTACTGCTTATGGTATTAAGTCTGAGGATGGCCGTCGTTTTATTAAGTCTGAAGAACTTTGGGAAGAATTCACACAAACTCAAGCGTATTCTGATTTGCTGATGGAGTTCTTCACGAGTCCAACATATGCTGGAGAATTTCTTAAGGGAGTTATTCCAGTTGAAGCATTAACAAGTGCTACAGAGAAGTAATGCTCCATATAACAATTCCCGAAAGTGAATATTTCAATGAGGAAACGCAGGAGTTTGTAAAGACTAAAAAACAAGAACTTCAGTTAGAGCACTCTTTAGTGTCTATTTCGAAATGGGAATCTAAGTGGTGTAAACCTTTTATGGAAAATTCGGAGAAAACATATGAGGAAAGTGTCGATTATCTTCGGTGTATGACATTAACCCAAAATGTCGATCCGAGCATTTATCATTTAATTCCAAAAGAAGTGTTTCAACAAATCACCGATTATATCAAAGCACCAATGACCGCTACAACAATTCGTGAAAATGCTCGTAGATGCTCTCCAAGAAAGCGAATCATCACAAGCGAGCTTATTTATTACTGGATGGCAATTCAAAATATTCCACCAGAGTATCAGAAATGGCATATTAATCGTTTATTTACACTGCTAAAAGTTTTTGAGGCTGAGAGCAATCCTAAAAAGATGACAACACAGGAAATTCTCGCACAAAATAGAGAGCTTAATGAAGCTCGAAAGAAAATGTACAACACGACAGGTTAAACTTGAAAGGAGTTTATAAAAATGACAAAAGGTATTGACGTTTCCAAATGGCAAGGAAACATCGATTTTCAAAAGGTAAAAGATTCTGGAATTAAATTTGCAATTCTCAGATCTTCGTCAAGTCAAAACATGGACACGAGGTTCCTCGAATATGCTGCTGGATTTAAGAAAGTTGGAATTGATGTAATCGGGGTATACCATTTCAGTTATGCATTTGATACTGTTGGAGCAGTTGCCGAAGCTAAGTTTACAATTGATTGTGTGAAGAAAGCAGGTCTTAACAAGAACACTGTCATTTTCTTTGACTTTGAATATGATACAGTTGACACAGCAAAGAAGTATGGCGTAAATCTTGGACCAGCTCAGTGTAAAGCACATACGAAGGCGTATTGTGATTATGTTAGATCGCAAGGATATACCGCCGGCGTATATGCAAATGTAGACTATACAAAAAATTGGTACGGCCTTGAGTTTCTGAAAGACTATGTTTACTGGCTTGCTGATTGGAACGATCCACTGAATTACCCTTGTGTTTTCCATCAGTATTCTGCAACTGGTCAAGTTCCTGGAATTAATGGGCCAGTTGATATGAACTATTGGTATGATGATGTTAAAGAAGGGGAACAAGTTATTCCTGGACAAGATCAAAATGGTAGTGAAAAGAAGCCACTTGAAGTAATTGCAAAGGAAGTTCTTGATGGTGCATGGGGTAACGGCGATGCTCGTAAGAAAGCCCTTACAGATGCCGGTTATTCTTACATCAAGGTCCAAGAACTTGTGAACGATCTTCTTAAAAATGCTGTTCCACCTAAAAAATCCATTGACGAAATCGCAAGAGAAGTTCTTAATGGAAAATGGGGAAACGGCGAACAACGCAAAAAGGCTCTTATTGAGGCGGGATATGATTACAATCGTGTTCAGTATCAAGTGAATCAGCTTATGAATGTCCGATAAAAGGAGTTGATGGAGTGGTCCGAATAAAGACAAAAGGTAATTTTAATAAAACTCATTCTTTCTTAGATCGAATGAGAAGTCGAGATTACCTAAATGTTCTAAATAAATATGGACAGATGGGCGTTGATGCTTTATCCGCGGCCACTCCAATTGACACAGGTTTGACAGCAAGCTCCTGGGGTTATGAAATTCATTCTTCAGGAGCTACTTCTAAAATTGTTTGGACCAACTCTAATGTAAACGATGGAGTGCCAATAGCAATTCTGATTCAATATGGTCATGGAACAAGGGGCGGTACCTATGTGCAGGGAATCGACTTTATAAACCCAGCAATGCGTTCTGTTTTCGATAACATAGCAGACGCTGTTTGGAAGGAGGTTACTAGATAGTGGCAAGCATCGATGAACGAATTGTTCAAATGGAATTTGATAACAAACAGTTTGAACAAGGTCTAGGAACCTCTTTAAAGTCTTTAGAGCAGCTTGATAGTCGAATAAAGGGGCTGGATAACTCTCACGCTTTATCTGGGATAAGTTCCGCTGTTCAAAATATTTCTGATCGATTTTCAACTCTTGGGATTATTGGAATGACAGCCCTTCAGAATATTACAAATCAAGCAATTCAGGCTGGGCAACGAGTATTAACTGCGCTAACGGTTCGTCCAATGATTGACGGTTTTCGAGAGTACGAAACTCAAATACAGGCCATTCGAGTCATGCAAGCAAACCTCGGGGCCGAATTCAACATGGATAAGGTTAATGCGGCGCTTGATAACCTGAACGAGTATGCAGATCGGACTATTTATAACTTTGGTCAAATGACACAAGGTATTGGCCGATTTACTGCAGCTGGCGTTAATCTCGAAGATTCTGTTAATACAATTAAAGGCCTTGCAAACGTTGCTGCTGGCGCTGGTACAAATGCGGAGGCGTTAGCTAGAACGTACATCCAAGTTTCCCAAGCTTTGCAGCGGGGATATTTCATGCTTCAAGACTGGAACTCTTTGACGAATGCTCAAATGGGTAATGTCGAGATGCAGAACAATCTCATGAAAACCGCCGAAGCAATGGGTATAGTGGTTAATCGTGAAAAAGGATTTCGAGATTCTCTTAAAGATGGTTGGCTTACAACAGAAGTCTTCGTGGAAACTATGAAGTGGGCTTCTGATGAAACAACTGCCTGGGGGCAACGTTTGTTTACTGCGGCAACGCAGGTTGATACTTTTACAAAACTTGTTGGGACCCTAGCGGAAGCAATGGGTTCTGGTTGGGCGCAGTCAATGGAGCTCATTATTGGCGATTATACGCAAGCTGTTGCTCTTTGGACAGAAGCTAGTAATGTTCTTTCTGGAATGATTAGTGCTACCGCAGATGCTCGAAATGAAATGCTTAAAATGTGGGCAGACGCTGGCGGGCGAATTGATATTATTGAGGCTGTTTTACATGCTTTGGATGCGGTAAATGCAATTATTGATCCGATTCGTAAAGCGTTTGAAAGTGTTTTTCCACCACTTACTTGGGAAAGATTAAAGCAGTTTACCGAAGGTATTCGTGACTTTACAAGATCTTTCAAAATTAGTGGGTCGACCCTTCAGGCGATTCACAATATTTTCAAAGGTCTTTTCTCGGCAGTTGATATTGGAATTCAAGTGTTTAAAACTTTAGGGTCTATGTTTGGATCGGTTTTGGATGCTTTATCTCCTTTGGGTGGGCTTCTATTAAGCGCTGCTGGCGGAATCGGAAACTTTATAACCGCAATTCGAAACTTGGCAACGGAATCTGGTTTCTTTGTAAAGGTCGCAGAAGGTTTTTCGAATGCGATGGTTACGGTAAAAGAAACTTTCACAGGATTTTCGAATGTGATTCGAGAAAGTAAGCTTTTTGCGTCAATTGCCGAAATACTTACAGAAGTTGCGATCGCTGCGGGAATAGGTATTTCGGATCTTGGGAGAAATATTTATAATGGTCTTGTAGAAGCGTTTCGAGTTGCGAGAGAAGCAATCGATAGTTTTATTCGAAAAGTTTCCGAAATTGATCTTAATGTGTTTGAAGGATTTCGAAATGCGATTGAAAAGATTAAAGAAAGTCTTCAAAACGTTTCGACTTTAACCAATCCAATTGCGTCTTTCTTTGATGGAATAAAAGCTGTCTTTGCTCGCATTGTACCATATCTACAAAAGATTGCTCAGTTCTTTAAAGATGTTTTTGGTGGTATTGCGAGAGAAATACAAACCGCTTTTAATTCTGGAGATTTTAGCAGAATTGCTGAAGTTTTAGAAACTGGTCTATTTGCAAGTATCATTATTCTAATTGATCGATTTCTTATAAAACTTGGCGATCTCTTTGGAAATGCTGCCAGTGTAACAAAAGGTTTTGGTGATATTATTGATGGCATCGCTGGGCCTCTAAAAGCGTTCGAGCAATCTATCCGAGCAGATGCAATTATGAAGATTGCTACAGCGATTGGGATTCTTGTTGCCTCATTGGTTGTACTGTCAATGATTAACGAAGAGAAACTTGCAAGTGCGGTTGCTGCGATTTCCTTTATGTTCGGAGAACTTCAACTTGCCATGCGAGTATTCGGTAAAACGTTTGATCCAATGACCGTTAAGACAATTAGTAGTGGAACTTTAAGTATGATTGGCATTTCTGCCGCAGTGCTTATATTGTCTTCCGCCCTCATCAAGTTATCTACAATAGATATGGATCAACTTATCACGGGACTCATTGGTCTTGCGGGGATATTTACTACCCTGAGTTTGTTCATTAGTAAAACGTCCTTTGGTGTTGGTATGGCCCAATCAGCACGTGCTATTCAGACATTAGCCGTGGCTATTCTAGCACTTTCATTAGGCGTTAAACTAATGGGCTCTATGGATATGGGAACGCTTATAAAAGGTTTGGGTGGTATCGCAGTAGGCCTTGCTACAATGGCAGCTGTGCTGATTAGTATCGATGGATTAAGTTCGTCGATTACAAAAGGAGCTTCAGCAATATTGGTAATTTCTTCAGCTTTAATTGTGTTCTCAGCATCGGTTGCAATTCTTGGAAATCTTAAGGTTGAGACATTGCAACGGGGTCTTGGATCTATTGTCATTGGACTTGCAGGAATGGCAGCCGTATTGGTGGTTCTCGATAAGTTATCGCCCTCCATTACAAAAGGAGCAGCTTCAATATTTATTCTCGCAGCATCTTTAAATCTTTTGGTAGCACCAATTGGAATTCTTGGGGCTCTTCCATGGGAGGTTGTTAAGAAGGGTCTTGGATCCGCACTTGTCGGTTTAGCTGGAATGATGGCAGTTCTTATTGGTCTTAGCACTCTTGAGAATTCAACATTAAAAGCGGCCGCATCAATTACTATAATGGCCGTAGCACTTAATATGTTAATCGTACCAATCACAGCACTTGGCCTTCTTCCGATAAAAGTAATTGCGGTTGGACTCGGAACAATTGTTGTTGCTTTGGGAGCATTTGTTGTCGCCGCTAAACTATTAGCCCCATTATCGCCAGCAATATTAGCAATCGGAGCAGCACTAGCTTTAATGGGCGTTGCAGCAGTTGGTTTTGGTGTTGGTGTAACAATGGCTGTTGCCGCGTTAATTGCTTTTGCTGCTGCTTGGGCAGCAACTTCTGTAGCTATATTAGCTGCTATAACAGGAATTGTAGTTGGTGTTGCGGCACTTATCCCGCAAGTTGCTGCGAAAATCGCGGAAGGCATTGTTACATTTGCAAAAGTTGTTAGTGATGGAGCACCAATTATTGGGCAAGCTTTCTATAATATTGTTGTAACGGTACTTGAGACAATTTCTGCATTAATTCCTAAAATTATAGAGATATTCTATACTTTAATGGAATCAATTCTCGATGTGATGATAGCGCATGGTCCAAAATTTGTTGATACTGTTGTTGGGTTTATTTCCATGCTTTTGGAAACGCTTGACAGAAATCTTCCAGTTATCATTAATCGTCTCATTGTGTTTATAGTAAATGCGGTTAATACGATTGCTTTGGAGATTGACCGAAATGGTCCGGCACTTATCGAGGCTGTTAAAAACATTTGGATCGCTATTCTTAATATGTGTATTGAGATGCTGGCTGCAATTGTAGAAGAAATTCCAGGTTTCGGTAAAAAGATTGCCGATGAAGTAAGAAGTTGGAAATTAACTATTGAGACAGAACTAGCGCCAGCGCAGTTTAGGCAAATTGGCGAAGATGTTGGTGGAAGTATTGTTTCTGGATTTTCTTCTAAAGAGCCTCAATTGGCCGCTGCTGCTGCTCGATATGCTGCGATTATTCTTCGTACAAAAGATGCGATGGGCGACTTTGAAGCTGGCATTGGTACAGTATTAGCTGATGATACATTTATTAATGCTCAGTATGAAAGAGAAGCATATAATAAAGCTTTCGAAGATGCTGTTGATGCAAACTATGAAGAAGCTCGGAAGAGGGCGCAAGTAGCTGATCTTTATCGAGATACTATTGGAAAAACTACGATAGAAGCTACTGGACAGTACGAAGAAGCGTATGCTGCAGCTGAAAAACAACGAGATATGAACCAGGAAGCCGTTTATGAAATGGACGAGCGAATTCGTGTTGAAAAAGAACTTGCAAAGACTCAGCAACAGCGTAATAGAGTGGAAAACGTTTTAACAAACGGCGACTATTCGGCAGCCGCAAAGGAAGTTGTAAAAACACTAACCAACATTCCTGGAATAGATTTTAGCGACTGGGCCGCAAAAGATCGATTAGCCGATGCTTTAAAAATTGGTGGTGTTGGCGAAGAAGAAGGCCAGCAGATTATGGAAGATTTAGCTGGTGGCATGGAGATGGGTATTCCTGAAGTTGCTGGTGCTGCTGGAAAAGCTGGAGGAGCTGCTAAGGAAGCGATTCAAGGTCAAGCGTTGGAGTTTAAAGATCTTGGTCGTCAAACAGTGGATGACTATCTTTCGGGTATTCGAGAGATGGGTGACATGCTCAAAGCTTCTGTCGAGAAAGCCTTTGCTACCGATGAGCAGACAGCGGCGAATATTGTAGCAACTCTCGATCAGGCGATTGAAGATATTGAAGCTAGGGTTATGACTATTTATGACGCTGCTTCTGATCGCTTTGGAAAGCTTAGCACGGAGTCTGAGACATCTGTTCGAGAGATGATCGAAAATCTTAAGCATAACCAAATGGTTATTGCTGATTGGGCAGATGGAATCGCGCTTCTTGCTGAGAGAGGTCTTAATGAAGGACTTCTTGAACAACTTCGAAATGCTGGCCCTGCTTCTGCTGGGGAAGTAAGAGCACTTGTTTCTGCAACTGATACAGAGCTTCAGCAACTTGGAACACTCTTTAATAACTCTGGCGCAGTTGCTGTGAATGCTCTTGTAACATCTATGAGTGGTGCTGGTCCACAACTTCAGCTCGAAGGCGCTAATATGGTCCAGGCGCTTGCTTCCGGTCTTACGAGTTCCACGGCTGTTAACGATGCAATGGCAATTGTTATTAATGGCGCCACTGGAGTTGGAACAACAAAGATTCCAGAATTCAAGACAATTGGAACAGAGTCTAACAACGCCTTTAATTCTGGTCTTTCAAACGAAGAACAACTTCTCTTTACAACTCAGGCTGGTACAGAGGTAGCTGATGCTGCAGAAGAAGGAATTTCATCGAACGAACAAGTCTTTGCAAATCAAGGTAGAACAGATGGTCTTGGTTTTCAAAGAGAACTTCGTAATACAGAGTCACAAGCGGAGTCTGCTGGTCGAGTTGTTGGTGGGGCTGCTGAAGATGGCGTTAAAGAGAATATCGACGAATTCTATGATGCTGGTCAAGAAGCAGGCGAAAGCTTCATTAAGGGTCTTGAGTCAAAAATTGATGAGGCCAGAGAAGCTGGTAGTAAACTTTCAAGAGCAGCGGCTGGTGGTGTGAGATCCGGAATCGATATGAATTCACCATCAAAGGTTTTAATTGCGGATGGTTCCCTTGCGGGAATTAGTTTTGCAATGGGTCTTATCGATGCAATCCCAGTTGTTGAGCGAGCTGGAGAGAATCTTAGTCAAGCAACAGTAACTGGTATGGAAACTCTTATAAATACTCTTCAAATGCTTATGTTTGATGAGATTGATATGACGCCTACCATTCGTCCAGTTATTGATATGACTGACATGCAAGCAGGAATTGCTCAGATGAATCGACTCTTTGGAGCTCGAACAATTAATACTGACGGGTTTGCTGTCGAGGCGCTTAAAGTTGCTTCTCAGTTTGCTCCGGTGCATACGATTCAAGAACCAATTTCAAGGGTTGAGACAGAGACAGAGCCGAGACAATTTATCCAAAACAACTACTCTCCTAAAGCTCTTGATCGTCTTACAATTTATCGTCAAACAAATAACCTTTTAGCTCAGTCAAGGATGGTGGTGAATAAGAGGTGATACAATCTGTAACAGCCACTAACTTTGTTGGTGAAGAGATCAAAATGGTACTAAAAGACCCATGGTCGACTGGTTTTAATATTGTTAATATTACTGGTATTGGTCCAGAGTCGGCCGATATCAATACAACCAATATGGCCACCAATCATGGGTCCATCTTTAATTCTGCACGACTTGTCGAAAGAAATATTGTGTTCCAAATTAAATTCATGTTTTCTCCAACAATTGAAGAGGTTCGCCATAAGTCTTATAAATACTTTCCTCTGATGAAACCGATTAAGTTAACCTTCGAAACAGATACTAGAACTGTAGTGATTGATGGGTATGTTGAGACAAACAAACCAACGATCTTTACAAAGGAAGAGTTAACGCAGATTTCTATTATCTGTCCTGATCCTAACTTCTATTCATCAGAGGATAGTATTTTAGACTTTTATGGAATTGAGCCAAAGTTTGAATTTCCATTCTCGAACGAATCTCTCACAGAGAATTTAATCGAGTTTGGGGAGATTCTAACATTTACACAAGCACCTATTTTTTATGATGGTGATGTAGATGTTGGAATGGTAATGACAATCTATGCGTCTGGACCAGCTTCTGGGATTGTGATCCATTCTCTTTTAACAAGAGAATCTATGACGCTTGATACAACTCGAATCCCTGATAGTCTTCAAGCTGGAGATGAAATCACGATTAACACTAATCCAAACTTTAAATCTATTACTCTTCTCCGTCAAGGGGTTAGATCGAACATTCTAAATGCTCTTGATCGTAACTCTGATTGGCTTATGCTACATCAGGGAGATAATGTAATAGCGTATACTGCAGAAGAAGGTCTTTCCAATCTTCAGTTTAAAGTAGTCCATAGAGTTGCTTATGAGGGGGTATGAGTTTGTTTTACATTTTAGATAAAGAAATGAAGACCGTTCATACCGTTGACTTTTATGAATCCCTCATTTGGACAGATCGTTATCAGGATGCAGGAAACTTTGAAATTTACTCAAAGGTTGATCAAGAACTCCTTAAGTATGCGCAAAGAGATTATTATCTTTGGTCTAGCGATAGTGACCACATGATGATTATCGATGGACGAGAGATAGAAACAGATGTTGAAGAAGGTTCTCATCTTAAGATTGTTGGAGAATCACTTGAGTCTCTTTTAAAAAGAAGAATCATTTGGCAACTGACAACGTTAACCGGTAATCTTCAAAATGGGATTAAAAAACTTATTACCGATGCACTTCTTATTCCAGAGGATACTGATCGTAGGGCGCCTCTCATTTTTGAGGATTCAACTGATCCGGCAATTACAGAATTAACGATTGATACTCAGTTTACTGGAGATAATCTTTTTGAAGCGATTAAAGAGCTTTGTGTTGCAAACCACATAGGATTTCAGATAACGAGAGACGATAACGATCAATTTATATTTAAACTTTATAAAGGGATTAATCGATCCTATTCGCAAACTGAAAATTCTTATGTGGTGTTTTCTCCCAGCTTTGATAATATTGTCAATAGTAATTATCTTGAATCAACCAGGAATCTTAAGACTATTGCTTTAGTTGCTGGAGAGGGCGAAGAACTGAATCGAACTACTGCAGTAGTTGGTGAGGGATCTGGATGGGATCGGAGAGAACTCTACGTTGATGCAAGAGACTTGACTTCTGAAGTTGGGGATGAAGAAGGTACTATCATGCCCCCTGAAGAGTACAAAGCAATGCTGATTGAACGTGGAAAAGAGTATCTTGCAGAAAATAAGGAAATTAAAGAGTTTGACGGGGAAGTTGACAGCACTCGGATGTTTACCTATGGAAAAGATTTCTTTTTGGGAGACACAGTACAGCTTTCGAATGAATACGGGATTGAGTCTACTGCAGTAGTCTCTGAACTAGTTATTTCACATAGCACTACTGGATATAAAATGGTCCCAACATTTTCAAATGTTGATGAAGAAGAACTAGAAAGGAGGCTTAATACGTGGCAGTAACTTCTGGATTCTTTAACTCTCTAAACGGCGATCGGAAGTATAATGCGATTCAAGTATCTTCCATTTTTGATGGCATTATACGAGATGGCGTGTTTATGTACGTTGGAGAGCGATTTATGGTTCACGCTGTTCAAGATAGTATGAACGTGAATGTTGATACTGGGCGTGCATGGTTTAATCAGTCTTGGACGTTAAATGAGACCCTTCTACCACTTACGATTGAACCAGCAGATCCTGTAATGGATCGAATTGATGCGATTGTGATTGATGTTGATGGAGAGATTCCTGTCAGAGCAAATGATATTATTGTTGTCACGGGAACACCATCTCTTAATCCTGTTCCACCTACTCTTATTAGAGAAACAAATCACAATCAGTATGAAATTGCTGAGATTCGAGTAGCCAAAGGTATTCTTTCAATTACGCAATCGGCAATTACGTATAAAGTAGGTCAAGGCGATACTCCATTCGTTACATCTCCACTAGAGCATATTGATATTGAGGATATGATTCTTCAGTGGGAAGCGCAGTTCAACGAATGGATTATTTCGGAAGAAGTAAAAATGACTACTTGGGCTGACCAGCAGCGTCAGCTTTGGCAGAATTGGCAGAATACTTTTCGGAATGAAATGCTTGATTGGGAGAATGATTCTAAAGAGCAGTTTGACCAGTGGTTTTCTGAACTTCAGGTGGTCCTTGATGGAGATGTTGCGACAAATCTTTTTAATAAGATTGATCAGCATGAAAGAACAGATGTTGGGGAAAACAATACTGGCGTTCATGGAATTCGATATTGGGAAGGAAAACTTCAAATTCGGGTTCCAGATGGCTGGGTGACTGTTGGGACTTCTCGGTATGGTCTCACTGTTAGTTACATTGAAAATCTTCAGAAAACCTGTGGAGAACTTGAATCTTATGGTTATACAGTTGGACAAATTAATACGATGCTTGAAAAGGAGTGATATTTATGGCAGAAGTTACTACTCCAAATCTTGGACTGGAACATTATGATCCAGATGAAATATTTACTTTTGCGGTGCATAATAGTAACATGGACAAAATAGATCAGCAAGTAACAAATCGATATGATGTTATTTTGGACACTGCTAAATGGGTTCCAGAACAAACATGGTGGCGACAACCAACGTCTGTTGTTGTTAATGATGGAGATATTGTTGAGATAACGAATATTTCTCCATCATTAATTTCACAATTGACAGAGCTGGGCGTACAATTGCTTGCTGAAAACAATGCTGGGAACATATCTATTTTAGCAATTGGCGAGCAACCAAATGTAATAATTAATTTGTCTATTCTTTCATATAAGGTGGCGATGCAATCATGACCACCTATTCTAAACGATATCCTATGAATGCTGGAATTAAGCCAGGACCAATTCCAACAACGTGGAATTATCTTAATTCATATATTATATCAAGTATGTTTACTGCGCCAGAGCATAATTGGTATAAGATATTTGTTTGGGGGGGGAGCGGTGCAGGACAAAACGGCATAGCTGGCACAGAAATAAACAACTCTCAACGATATGGTGGAGTTGGCGGACGAGGAGGTAATAGTGGCGGGTTTTCGGCGCATCAAGTTTGGTTAAAAAAAGGGACCACTGTTCCTATTAATATAAGCTCTGGAACAGCCAGAGTTGGTGTTTCTGGAACGGACCTATTTATTCAATGCACAAATGGGGGTAATACAGCATCAAGTCCAGGAACAGCTTCTGGAGGAAATCTAGCAAATCTTTCTGGTGCTATTGGCGGAGCTGGAGGAACTGGCGGTTCTACGGCGTCCTCTCCAGTAACCGCAGGAGCTGCTGGACAAATTGGAGGAAATAATGGAGCTATTGGAGGTGATCCGGGTCCTTCCGGTTCCACTCCACCTTCAAGTGGAGGTGGAGGAGGTGGTGGGGCCAAAGCCGTTGGAGACGCATACGCATCTAAATATTTAAATGTAATGGGTAGCGCGTATAGTGGAGGGCGCGGCGGATATGCGGCAAATAGCAACCCCCCTAAGATTACAATAGGTACTGCCGGGTCATCAATGGCTTCTATTATAGTGTCATCCAGTATTAAAATAACAGGCGCTGGATCTGGAGGTGGAGGAGGCTCCTATCAAGGAGAAGGAGGAGCCATAATTGCTAGAGCTACTCCTGGTGCTGGAGGTTCTGGTCAAGGCGCTGCTGTAATCATCGAACAGGGTGTTAAAACGTAATAAAAACATACATTTTAATGAAAGGAAGTTATAATCCTCACCAGGAAGTGAGGTGAGGTAAATGGTATTTGCGGATCTTACGCGAGAGGGTATGGCGAAGCAAGTAAAGGGTATGTACGATCAAGGACTTTTGCAGAAATGTCATTTGAAAGGATTTGTAGTGCATCCTCAATACATGCAGTCGTACTATCTCACGAAGGAAGAGTACAAAATGATCACTGGCGAGGAATGGACTCCTGAAGGAATGGATGTTGGCGAATAGTCAAATCCAAGAAGGTAAATCTTAAGGAAACTTAGGGTTTGCCTTTTCTCTTCGCCGTTTTTAATATCTGTTCTTGAAAGGAGGAAATACCAAATGGGAAATTTAACAACTCTTATACTAGCGATTTTTGCCTCCGTAATGGCCTCTACTGGTTTCTGGGCGTATGTTTCAGCTAGGCGAGCCAAAAAAGACTTAACAAAAGATATGCTTTTAGGCCTTGGGCATGATCGTCTTGTACATCTTGGAATGGTATATATTGAACAAGGTTTTATTACTGAGGAAGAATATGACAACTACGTCAACTGGCTTTATAAACCATACAAAGCTTTAAACGGAAACGGCACAGTTGATCGAATCAAAATGGGAGTTGATGAGCTTGAGATAAGAAAGTCTTGGGCATCCTCTTCTAAAAATGCAAGTTAAGAAAGGAGTAAAAATTCACCATGACAAACAGATTAAATACAGATTATCTTATCCAAGCTCTTAGTAGAGCTTTGAGGACATTTTGTCAAGTGGCGGTTTCTATGATTACTGTTGGACAGGCGTTCACAGAAATTAATTGGATACACATTATTTCTGTATCTGGAACTGCGGCCGTTGTGTCGATTCTTATGAGCTTTGGAAAAGATATTCCAGAAGCTAAGAGTGATGGAGAACTTCTCATCGACACCAATAATCCTGAAAAGGATATGTTTCGGCTTGATGTTGGGGATCTTCAAAAACTTGGGAATAAGAAACGCGTTGTACTTAAGGTAAATCCGAAAGCTAATCTTAGCGCATAACTCCGCTCGCGAAACGTACACTATAATAGAAGAGGGTAGGATAGGTTCTTACTCTCTTCTCGTTTTTAAAACATACTTCTTTATGAAAGGAGTGTGTAAACATGGATAAGATTACTTTTGAGTACATGGATTACGCAAACATGAAGGATAAAAGTTTGGTGGTGGATGTTCATACAGAAGAGCCGTTAAGGATTAATGGGAATTTTGTAGACAACCATCGGCATGGAAGAATTGTGTTTTGCGGAGAAGATGCTAAAAGACTATGGGAAATGCTAGACGCATTCATGAAAAATGAGATTGAGACTTAGGTCTCTTTCTTTATCTAACAAGGAGGTTTTTAAATGGCAGATTTTCTTAACCCATACTATCAAGGACCTAATAACCCATATACAATGCAACCGATGAATCCACAATTTAATCAGTACCAGGAAGCTCTGCGAAATGCATACCAACAGGCAGTTCAACCAATGCAACAATTTCAGCAGCAACTACAAAATCCAAACACAGCCATGCAAGCACAAAATCCTGTTCCTGGCTTCGTCATTCGGACCGCTACTGATGTTGAGGAAGTTAAGTCAACTCCTTTTGTCAATCCTGATGGAAGTCCAGACCTTGTTCGAACGTATCTATTTGTGAACTCAGGGAAGGGCGAAATTTATGTTTCTAAGATAGGCTCCAATGGTCTTAAGGATACAAAGACTTACATCGCAAAGACCGGGGATGAGCCTGTTGCTGAAGTAACTCCAAAGCAAGAAGAGAAACCAGACATTTTACAAATTATGAGTGAAAGACTTGAGCGAATTGAAAAGAGATTGGAGGAGAATCAAAATGGCAGTGAATATGGCAAATCCGATGAATTACCTGATGAGGATGCTCCAAAGCGGATCAAATCCACAAGTAATTCTAAGTCAAATGCAAAATAACCCGAACATCCAAATCCGACAAATGGCTAACATGCTTGCTGGTAAAAATTCTCAGCAGATGTATGAAACAGTTAAAAACCTTTATCAGTCTAATGGTCAGGATTTTAGTCAAGTAGAACAACAGGCAAGAATGTTTCTAGGAAAGTAAACGCGCAAAAAACTTCTTTCTTAATGAAAGGGGTGATATTGTTGAAAAACACGGTTACACTATTAGGATCGATTATCAGACTTCAAGAGGAAGTAATGGGATTGGAAAAAATCCACGTTAGAAAAGTGGATTTACAACTCAAGGATCGAGATTTTGAAAAATCGCTTCAAAAAGTTGACGCGTTAGTTAAGCACGTTCACGACCTGTTCGAGAAGATTGAGACTTAGGTCTCTTTCTTTTTATTTATGGTGAAATCCGTTATATTTTAGGTGACTGCAGCGCTTAAGAGTTAACGGTTTTTCATAAATATTTTATTAGGAGGATCTTACACATGGCTATGGAAGAAGGCGGAAGCGGTGGCGGCGGCCAGGATATCGGTGGTCTGGTAGCTCTCTTTGCGATCTTTGCTCTTTTCGGGGGCGGGGGAATGTTCGGCGGTGCTAGAGGCGGTTCTGCTACGGCGTCTGACGTAATTTCTCAGCAGAATTTCGACACGATCGATCTGCATCTTGATGGGATTCGTCAGTCTATCACAGAGTCTGCTGCAGCCGCGGCGGCCTGCTGTTGCCAGACGCAGAGTGCCATTGCTGATGCGAAGTATGCAAACCTTCTGAATATGAAGGATATGCAGATGGCTGCGGATGCCTGCTGCTGCGAAACGAACAGAAATATCGATTCCATTAAGACTCAGATGGCGGCTGATACCTGTGCGATCATCACATCTCAGCAACAGCTTGCTACTGCTGCGGAGCTTCGTGAAGTGTATGCTCAGCTTGCCGCTGCGAATCTGCACCAGTCCGAGCAGAGGATCATTGGCGCTATCTGTCAGTCCTTGCAGCCTCCGAGGCCTGTTCCGGCATATGCTGCGGCTTCCCCCTACTCGACTTTCACTCCCACTGTCAACTGCGCTACTCCTGTGGCTGCGACCTCGGCTTGCGGTGGTGGACTGTTCTAAAGATATTCTTTAGATAGTTCGTACGTCAAAACTAGCAATCTTAGTAGTGCACTAATTAAGATGCTTTGGAGCGCGTTAATCCCTCTAAAGCCTTCTTATCCAACAAGGAATGGCGTATGAATAAACCTTCGTATGCGCAAGAACTCGAAATTGTTGGAACAGATTTCAAAAAAGGAGTGTCTGCTACAATTATTGTAACCGATATTCTTTTGGAAGATCAGAAGACATACAGATTACGACACACTATTCGATGGGTAGATATGTTTGGAGTTGAGCAGCTTCATCTCCAATTCGGATTAACGGTCTACCCAGTAGTGACTAAAGCGAGTGAGTCAGCCATGATAGGACAAATTCGTCGGCGGGAACTATTGTGTCTTAAATTTGTGAGTCCATCTGCTTTTCCTATTTCGTTTCCAACAATTATACCTCCACATTTTGTTGTTCAGAATAATCTATATCCAATTACAGTTTATTCTGGTGACTGAAAAGAGGAAAAGATTATGGCATGCACTCAGCTTCAAGTGATTAACGCGTCTTTAAAATCTGGAGGGACTAATTCTCCAAATATGGCTACGATTGTAACGGCTGCAACCTCCCTTTCACATCAGGCCGCTTATAATTTCCCATACTATGTTGGTTGGACCGGCGCCACTGGTACAGAGCAGCTTCAAATTCAAGTAGGACCAACTCCTACCACTTCTGGTGCTACGGCCCCGACTGTCTATCCTGTTCTTAATAAGGCTGGTCAGCCAGTATCTATTGGAACATTGAGGCAAGGTCGACGAATTTGCCTTCAGTTCCAAAATCCGAATAGTTCTCCAGTAGTGATGCCGGCCCATTTCGTGTTGGGCAATTCTCAGTGCCCGCAAGTTACTGTAACGGCTGCGCTTGTAGTTCCTTCTCCCCCGGTTCTGGGTCCCATCTAAGGAGGACTTAACATGTCGTGTAATCCATTGGAGATTATTAACGCAAATCTTGATACCGGCGCAACAGCCACTATTGTAACGGTATTAACGTTATTAGATCATCAGGGCGTGTATAATATCTGTTATACAATTGGTTGGTCCGGAGCAAGAGGAACTGAGCGGTTACTTGTGCAAGTTGGGCCAACGGGACAGTCTCCAGTTCCAATAACCTATCCCGTTCTCAACAAGCAGGGGCAGCCTGTTACTATCGGCACACTCAGGCAAGCACGGAGATTATGTCTTAAGTTCGTAAATCCGAACACATCTCCACAAGTGATACCGGCGCATTTTGTTTTGGGGAACACACAGTGTCCTCAGATTATTGTGACTCCGTCGGTTGTTACAGCATCTCCTCCTGTGCTGGCCCTTACCCCGTAAAGAATGGGTGATATTTATGCCGTTTTACCAAAATAACTATTGCGGCTTTGTTCCACAGATTCAAAATTGCTTGGGGTATGGCTTTACAACGGTTCTATATCCTGTGGAATTAGATCGGATTTTGGCTGGACAAGCGGGTCAAACTCCATCTGCTGGTGGTGGAACAGTTAAGCAATACGATCCTAATACTGCTGCTTCTCTTCCAAAAGACTCTCTCGTTATGAAGGACGGGAAACTTTATATAGTTGCAAAGGATGCACCGAGCGGTACTCCCGGATCATCTGCCGACTATAAAGAAGTAGGATCTGGAGGAGGCGGAGGGGGGTCTGGGACTGATCCGAACGCAGTAAAGAAGGCTGGAGACACAATGACTGGCCCTCTAGTTCTGCCAAAAGATCCTACTCAGCCTCTCGAAGCTTCCACAAAGCAGTATGTCGACTCATCTATTTCCAAAGCCAGAGAACAAAGAGATGCGTCTTTGGTTGGAAATGGAGGAGCTGTTCCTTGGAATCGATTTGATGCTCAAACTTGGAAACCAGGGCAGATTGTCACCTATCAGGACAAGATGTATGTTTTGCAGAATTCACCTCCTGGCGATGCTTCTCCTGATGTGAACACTGCGTATAAAGCATACAGTGGTGTTCCAGGTCCTAAGGGCGACCAAGGAATGCAGGGAATTCAAGGGGTTAAAGGCGATCCTGGCCCTCAAGGAATTCAAGGCGTTAAAGGCGACACGGGCGCTGCTGGTCCTCAGGGTTTAACCGGTGCAATGGGCCCGCAAGGACTTACTGGAGCTGCTGGCCCAAAAGGCGATACAGGGCCCCAAGGGATTCAAGGTCTTGCCGGGGTTAAAGGTGACACCGGAGCTACTGGAGCAGTTGGACCGAAAGGCGATCCAGGCGTTCAAGGCCCACAAGGTCTTACTGGTGCGACTGGTCCGAAAGGTGACACCGGCGCTACAGGTCTTCAAGGTTTAAAGGGTGATAAAGGTGACACAGGCGCGACTGGTCCAACTGGGGCTACAGGTGCTACTGGCCCCGCAGGAAAAGATGGCACTGGCGTTACTATCAAAGGATCATATCCGGACGAAGCATCTCTTAAGACAGCACATCCAACAGGAGCTGCTGGGGACTCCTATATGGTTGGACCTAATCTCTATGTGTGGGATCAGGCTAACGCCACTTGGAAAAATGTAGGACAAATCCAGGGTCCGAAGGGTGATACTGGTGCGACTGGTCCACAAGGACCTAAAGGAGATACCGGAGCTGCTGGAGCAACAGGTGCAACTGGGCCAAAAGGTGATACTGGTGCTCAAGGTCCCCAAGGGCTGCAGGGAATCCAAGGTCTGAAAGGTGATACTGGTGCTACTGGACCTGCTGGTCCTAAAGGTGATACCGGTGCTACTGGACCTGCTGGCCCTACGCCAGACACTTCTAAGTTTGTCACTACCGATACCAACCAAACAATCGGGGATCTTGCGACAGGGAAGAAGATATTTGCTGGTGGGGCTTCTATGAATGGGAGAACCTTAGAGAATGTTGGAACTCCTAGCAGTGGTCCAGATGCTGCCAATAAGCAGTATGTTGATGACCAGTTCGCTAAGGCTGCTCCTAAGATGCGCACAGACCATCCTGGGACTGGCGATCCGATTGATACCGGGCATACTTGGTATGATGGACGGAAAATTTGGAGAGTTGTACGGACGGGAACCACGAATGGTGATGCTAATGGAACCTTAAGTCTCGGCCAACTTCCATACTTCGAGAAGCTCGTCTCTATCAATGGCGCGATTCGCTCAACAGATGGGCCTAGGTATCCGGTTAACTATTGGGATGCTCAAGGAAATCTCGGAACCGCCACAAAAGTTCTTAACGACAACACTCTTGAATTTAAGTGGAAGAGCCAAGGTGCTCAAGACTATAGATTCTCGAACAAAGAGGTTGTTATTGAGACCTATTATGTTATGACGTAAGGAGTGATATTTGTGGCGTATAACCCAAGTTACAATCCTTGCTGACAAACCAATAACGCTCAGTATGAGCGCATGATGCAGGACGCAATGAGTAGAATACAGGTTTCTTCTTGTTGCGATTGTGGTGGACAAGCATCTCGCACCAGCACACAAACCTTCATAAATCGCCTACGGACGGGATTTTCCGCCCAGAATGTGAGGTATTAATAATGGCAGTTCTCCCTGAAGAAAAACTTCAAATGGTCAAAAAGCTCGATATTGAGCTTGACCAGCAGATGCAGGACCATATGACAAGCTTTGTTAAGAAACCGAATGGAGCGGATCTTGACTATCTTGTAAAGCTTGTGACGGTCGATATGTACTGTGATAAGTATATTGAGGACCATGACCCTGAGTATGCGTCTACCCTGAATGCTAGTAAAGCCGCAAAAAATGGTCAGTCTCGAAACTATAACGACCAAAGCCAGACTGATTGGAATGCTCAAAGCCAGCAAAATGGGCAAAAGCCAGGTGCTCCCACAACTCCAATTGGGAGACCTAACTAATGTCTGGCCCAAGACCGTGCCCTTGACTGCGATGATTCAAAGGTTCCGGTGGGATCTTATGTAATCATCCGATGATTCAAGGGGATAAGAGGCTTCTCCAACCTTTTGTCCCCTTGTATGGTCGTAAGTAAAACACGCCTCTTTATAGAATAAAATCTGAAAGGGGTTAGTGAAATGACAAATGGAACGTTTAAGATGATCTGCAAGATATTTTGCATCATCCAGGCGATTGCAGCGTTTTCAATGGCAATCTTTGGCGGAAAAGTGGCTAAAAAAATAGGACAACTTTGGTGCGCATTGATTGCATTGGATACGGGTAGATCGTCCTGGGTTGCGCTAGATTACGGGTTTAAAGCGGAAGATCTGGAGGACGATTTACCCTTAGGAGAATCTAAAAAGAGGACTTAGGTCTTCTTTTTTAAAAAGGGAGGTTTCTATGGAAGATCTTGAGCGAGTTCTTAAGAAAATGCAATGTAGCTTGGAGATCATATCTTTTTCTCAAGCTATGATTGCCGGTGATATTCAGAAAATTAAGGAGCTGATGGAGAATGATTATCGCGAGAGGCACGACCCCGACCGTAGTATGCAAGATCCCGGATAGTACTTCCCTTGATGATATTTCTGAGATTTGGTTCTCTATCACTCAAAATGGTAAGTTAGTTGTTGATAAAATCTACACAAATGGCGATGTGTTTATTGATCAGGAACAACATACAATTGCTGCTTCTCTAACACAAACAGAAACTTTAAAACTCACAAATACAGAACCAAGACCTTTTTTTGGCCTTCGAATTTTATATTCTGACGGACATGTGATTGCTAGTCGAACAAGAAAAAGTTCCATAGTCTTTGTCCAGGAGATTGCTAAGGAGGGAATAATCGCATGATCAGACCAGTTTTGGATACTGTTATTGACGTTGACTTTGTGGAAGGTGGCGAAGTGGGTCCTCCTGGTCCACAAGGCCCTCCTGGACCTAAAGGAGACCCTGGCCCTCCTGGTATTGATGGTGCGCAAGGTCCTGTTGGTCCGCAAGGATCTAAAGGTGACCAAGGAATTCAAGGTCTTAAAGGAGACAAGGGAGAAAAAGGCGATCGTGGGCTCTCTGGGCAAATTGGCCCTCAAGGGGATCAAGGTCCTAGAGGTTATACAGGACCACAAGGAGATGCTGGCGAGCAGGGTCCTAGGGGTCTTAAAGGAGATCAAGGCCCTCCCGGTGCAATGGGTCGCGATATTTACATCATAGGGACAGATGATGTGAAAGTATCTGAAATTTCTCCTGGAGTTTGGGATTTCACTTTATCCGATCACCCGGACTTTATCGCGGCTGTAAAGATTAACCCTTATGAAGCGGTTGATGATCGGCGGAACGTTGATCCTGGAAAATTTAAAATTCTTAGCGAATATGTTCTTGAAGTGCAAGATAATCTAATTAACGGTGAAGAAGTTGAGATTATCTACTCCGTTGGTGGTGCGTATGGTGGCGCAGTTACAAAAGAGTATGTGGATGCTGCTGATGCAGGTGTATTAGAGGCTGCGAAAGCGTATACGGATGATCATGTTCCTTCCGATATACCAACAAAAGCATATGTCACTACCACTGTGGAAACGGCTGTCGCAGCAGAATCAGATCGGACGGACGGTCTTCTAAATACTGAAAAGACACAGAGAATATCGGGGGACGAAGCAACTCTTAATAGTGCGAATGCTTATACTGATGACGTGTTTGCAGCGGAAAGATCGTCACGATCGGAATCTGAGCGAATATTAACTGAACGGATTGTTGATAACGAAGCGGTTATCAGTGGTCTTGGAAATGACTTAGCAATTGAAAAGCAGGCTAGAGAAGATGGTGATGAGGCGCTAAATGCACGAATTGATGATTTAGAAAGTGCCGAGGGTGTTCCCGTAGGGTGGACGAAGGTTTATGAGAGCGATACGGCTGTGACTGAAGGTACTATATTTTATCTCACAGAAGATATTCCAGAAGAGGCAAGTGAGATAATGCTGGTTGCGTCCGTCGATCCATCAGACTTAACCAGTTCTATTCATAGAGCCGGAAGTTCTTTTGTTCCCGGACCAGATATATCTATCAACGTTAACAGATTTAATTTACTATCGCATGTTGCTTCCGATGGAGCAAATTATAATTACGTTATTCGCTTGCAGTTTTTAACTAGAAGCGAAGTAAAAGTAATAACACAGAGTAGAACAACTCTTAAAGGAATCTACTACCGCAAAGTCGCAACGCCCTTAGTCGAGGATGATTGGGAACTTATTTGGCTTGGAACACAAACAGAAGTAGGGACAATAACATTCGACAAACCAATCACGTCCAAAGAATTCATGGTTGTTGCGTATGCTACAAATGTTCAGGCTTTGGCACCGATGACGTTTATAAACGACGAACGCTTTGCTCCAGGGCCTGAAGAAGTGTCAGTAGGAAGCACATGGAATAATGTCATTATATCCACATATGATGGCGCGCAGGCAAGTTGCCAAGTAATTGGTCATTTCAAGTCTTACCAGGAATTTGAAATAACAATGATACTTAATAGTGGCGTAAATGCAATATACCAACGCACTGCTCAGACAACAGAAAAGGCTGCTCCGTCTGGTGAAAGCTCTATAATGGTCCGCCTTCCTATGCACGGAGATGGGGTGTCTACTCTATGGGTTCTTGATCCTCCGGCTAAGGATATTATTCATATTATTGTAAAGCTTAATTCCTCGGACTCTTGGCAGATTCTAACCCCTCCTGATTACACCATAACCCCAGAAGGAAGCGTTCTTCTCCCTTACGCTTTGGACGAGGGAGACGAGGGAGAAATATTATATTTAGCAACGGATGCTGCCCCAAGCCCGAGCTCCCTCACAAAAATAGAAGCGGCCGAGCTTTATACCCCTATTACCACTATGACACAGCATACAAATGACGATTCCATTCGTTGGCAGCAGTATCTTGATACGGACGCCAGAGTACAACAGCAAAATATTTTAATCCAACACATTCTCGATGGAACGTATAACAACACCACTCTTAGCGGCACACCGACTGATATTGAGGCTCAGAGCACTGGTGGCGGTTATACGGTAGATAATATGCTTGGTGGGCAAATTGTTGCTACGGCGGGGACTTATCTGCTTGTCGGGACTGGCAAAGTGTGGGTTAATGGAACGCTTGTATTTGATAACGCCGGGCTTGCGGTTGGAATAGGGAGCAAATCCTACGTGCAAGATGTTAAGAATGGGGATATTATAACCAGTGAAGCACTCACAAGTCTTACCTATCAAGACTATGTTGCTAAGGAGGTGTGAGCATGATCGTAAACGCTAAAGCTGGAGAGAAGACCGTAGCTTTTAATAAAACAGGTGGAATCGATCTTCAAGGCGGTGCTATCTCCCAGCAAGAAACATTTTGGAATCTTGACGCCGTTAAGGTAGTTCCTTGGAAATATAAACCCATTACGGAAATACAGGTTGGGGATAATCTTAATGGCGCATGGGTGGTCTTTAATAAATGTCCAATTTGGTATATGCCAGAGCTCGATCATCTCCCTGATCCTACAAAGCAGCCTTCGGACGTTCAGATAGGAATTACAAATCCGGCAGTTTTTGGATCTCCAACAATTGGACAGTGGGCTAAAGGAACAATGAAGAACGTTATTCCTAGAATTGATTTGAGTGATGGGAGTTATATTCAGGCCTCAGTTAGACCGGATAGTACGGACGAAGATAACAACATCATCACAATCGATTTTACATGTGCCCCTCAATCACATTTAAGCCTTAATACCACCATTATCCAAGACATCATCGAGCCTTGGGATAAGCGTTGTACAATCGCTTGGGCGGCTTTACCGATTATTTGTGTTGGTCCGGATACCGTTGTGACTAGCACACACGATTGGAAGGAAGTTGATGCACTTGATACTTCTGATCAAAACTGGGCGTTTAAAAGATGCTGCTTTATCTGCTGGACTGAGAGAGACGAAGTGACGGTTGGGGATGAGGAGGCGATTGTTAATCTTATTGGGGCAACCGCTAACCCACACTACAATCGTAAAAAGATGGCTCTTTTAGAGGAGCTAGAGGCTCAGAATACAGCACTTCTTGCGAGAATTGCGGAGGTTGAGACGGACGTAAGAAATTTTAAGGCAGACGTATCCGCTAAAGTGTTGGATACGTCGAAAAGAAAATTGACCAACCTCCCCTTTACTTGCACAGATCCACTTGGCGGAAGATTTGAAATCGGCCAATGGTCTAGTGGTGGCGGATTTACAGGATCTGTAGTAGAGATAAATGGCCCGTCAGGCTCATACACCGTGGCAAACGTTTCTGGAAGTTTTAATAATGCTGCAATAACTGTTAACCTCAACCAAAATGATGTGCTTAGTATTGATAGTAGTTCTGCGCAGAACACATACTACACCCCCTACATGGCAAAACCTAGGTGATATTTGGCTTCTGGAGCCTTTTATAGTATTGGCGATGATACTCAGTGCGTTTAAGATATTATAGAAGGCTCTAGAGTCGCTTTTTCATACCGAACGAAGTGAAGAATGGTCTTTCGCAGAAAAATCTTGCCTCTTTATAGAATAAAAACTAAAAAGGGGTGTTTATAATGTATAAAACCAGGATTTGTTTGAAACTTGTTGGGAATGGACTATGCAGAATGCTTGAACAACCAAACGGGTACACAATATCAAATGAATTTATGGATTGTTATAATCGCTGGGCTAACGTAAGTCACGAGTTCTACGAGAAATGGAATGCGGAGTTTGCAGAACTCCATCCAGAACTCGTTGGAACGTGTCTTATTGACAACCAGACTTATAAAGAGTTCATAGAACCATTGGTAGTGGCTGCTTGGAATCAAGTAAATAAAAGAAAACTTGTTCTTCTAAAGTGGGATTTAGACTATGACGATTGGTTTTATAGAAAACCGAATTTATTCGAAAGGATTAGAGCTTAGGCTCTTTTCTTTTCGCGTCAAAAACTAACCTCTTAATGAAAGGGGTTGAAATAATGAACGAATTTTTAGCAGAAGCATTATGTCGAGCGCGCAATGAACAAGAACATTGGTATGAAGAACTCGAATACATTGATGCGGAAATATGTAAGTATGAAACCCTTAAAAAGGAAGCGCAAAACCGTGTTGATATGTATTCGACGGCTGTAGAAGCCTTGACGAAGTTTGTCAAAGAAGCTTAGCGCTTCTTTTTTTTTTGTTCGCGCCAAAAACTTCTCCTTTAATGAAAGGGGTTGAATAAAATGTTTAATAAGAAAGAAAAGTTTATCAACGCACTTATAGACAAGTTGGCCGATATGGAGGATTTATATCGAGAGACAAGTGCGAAGTGCGCCGAACTAATTCGGGAAAATAAAGAATTAAAGCGGCAACTAGAGGAGAGGACTTAGGTCCTTTTCTTTTCGCGCCAAAAACTAACCTCTTAATGAAAGGGGTTGAATTTAATGAACGAATATTTATTGGAAGGGTTGAGTCATGCACAGAAAAAACAAGAAGGCTTGTATAGAATGCTTGACGAAATCGATGCAATGATCTGTGATTATGAAGACCGCAAAAAAGAAACACTAAGTAAAATTGACATGTATTCGGAGGCTATAGAAGCCTTGACGAAGTTTGTCAAAGAAGCTTAGCGCTTCTTTTTTTTTTATTAAAGCGAAAGGAGTTGTTTATTATGCACGTAATAGACGTAGAGCTTGAGTGCCCTAGGTGCTTCAATAAATTTCGTCAGTCTCAGTCGGATGCAAAGCACGAAATGACCTTTGAAGAATCTTTTGAAACCTACACAGGCACCTGCCCAAAGTGCCATAAAGAGTATCTCATGCGGGCAAGAAAACGAATCTTTGCGGATGGTAGTAGTGAGTTTATAGACGGTCGGAAGTATTACGAAGATTGGCTTAAAGAGCGGCGGAGTAAAGTAAAGATTATACCGCATCGCCATGATGTAGATGTCCGCAAGAAAAACAAGTCTCCTAATAGAAACCAAATTGAAAGGGGTTAGTAAAATGTCAGATTGTATTGTATATGGGCCGTGGTATTTTGTCGAGAAAGAAATGTTTGGAATAACAACAAAATTTAGGGTGCGTGATGCTACTTACGTAAAAAACAATGGAGAACAGATTACATATACTGAATCAAAGAGGGTTGGAAGATGGGATTAGGACTTAGGTCCTTTTCTTATTTTTAGCGAAAGGAGTGATATTTATGCACGTAATAGACATAGAGCTCGAGTGTCCTAGGTGCTTTAATAAATTCCGCTTCGCGATTAAAACTAACGTTATAATGAAACCAAAATTTGAAAGGGGTATATAAAATGGACGAATACATTAAGTTCTGTTATATTTGCGAAAAGGAGTTAGATCTGAAAGAAGCATACGTCGAACGGTTTGTATACGGGACATTTTATTACTGTGCAGAATGTTATGAGGAGAGGACTTAGGTCCTTTTCTTTATCCAAAAATCCCGGGAGGTGATTTTCTGAAAAACATTATTAAAAGTTGGTTCACGGGAGCACAAGCTCTGATCGCTGTTATATTTGCTTTATCTTACAGCGTTGCTTTTCTAGCGACTGTTTTTGTGGAGGCGATAGAGTTCAATGAGGTAATGAGTCGGAGTTTTGAAAGAATACTTTTAGTAGTGGTATCTTTTTACTTTGGATCGAAAGGAGAAGGACCTAAAAAGCTTGAATAAAGTCGCGAAGTCTACATACACTAAAATGAAGTAATAAATTTGAAAGGGGATCTTGAGATGTTGTATGATGTAACAAACGCGCTTTTTAAAGGACTTAACATGCTAAAGGATTTTGAGGTCGGAATGGCAAATGGACCTCGAAGCGGACAGCTATTTATTGAATTTAAAGGAAGTGTTTTTAAGATGCAATTAACAGATCTTGGAAACGAAGAAACTTTGGAAGAGGTTGTGTGCAACGCATAATCTCTTTTTTTGCGTTCGCGATTATTACTTTTAGTATAATGAAAGTTAAAGAAAGGAGAAAAGATTATGTTAGAATTTTTGAAACGGAAGGACAAACGGACGGAGCTGGAGAAGGAGATTGACGATGAGATTGAATATCTGAGGTCCATTGCGTGTGACGTTGAAGATTACGAGCAGAAGTACGATGACGAGCTGACAAGGCTGGAAAGACTTAAAAAGTTGAAGGACGAAAAAAAGTCAATCAGCCCAGATACGTTATTGGTGGTTCTTGCGAATCTTCTAGGGATTGCGCTAATTCTTGGATATGAGAAAGCAGGAGTCGTCACGTCGAAGGCGATGAACTTTGTATTACGCGGAAGAGTCTGACAGACTCTTTTTCTTTTCGCGAATATTCCTTATCCTTTAATGAAGGAAAGCTAAATATTATAGAAAAGGAGGAACTGAATGGAACTAACTAGTGGAATTATCTATTTAGTGGCGTTGGTATTTTATGCTGCTAGAATGATATTTCTTCTAAGAGAGGAAAAGAAAGAACCGGACTTAGAAAGAATAGACCTTAGAAACCTTCGCAAGCTGAGAGAGCGAAATGAAATATTTTAGGCTCTTTCTTTTTTCGCTCAGAAAACATATCTCCTAATGAAAGTTAAATCGAGAGGAGATATTAGCATGTCGGTATTGTATGTACTGTTGGGACTGGTATTGTTCGTAGGAATTGGGGCAACATTTGAAATGCTCAAGATTGCCTGTGGAACACTGCTGATCGCACTGGGACTGAAGAAACTGTTCGGCGAAGAACTCCCGAAGAGGAAACGGGAAACAAAGGAATGGAGACCTTATTAGGTCTCTAATTTTTTAAAAGGGGAGTGTGTTATGAAGATTTGTGATGTTTGCGGAAAAGAAATTCAAAGACCACAACATGCTTTGGACGAAACCGTTTTATATTACGTAGAAAAGTTGGTGCCTATTCCAGAAGTTAATTACACTGGTCCGGACGAACGACTTGTTTCTAAACTGGCAAGTACCACGTATATTTATTGCCCAGAGTGTTGGGAGAAAAGACAAAAATCAAATCAGCAAGCTGGGTCTGTATCTTTTTACTTTGCAAATTAATTGTACAGGAGGACTAAAATGCATCATACATGTGATTGCTGTGGTTACATTTATTCTTCTACTTTAGGAGATCCAGACGGCTTTCCGCCAATAAAATGCCCTAGATGCACTGGTTTTACACATTGGGTCCGGGAAACAGATAGAACAATCCAAACAGGTCTAACGTCACATCCGTCAAACAATACCATTAAAGATATTTTAGATGGCCTCTATACCAAAGAAGAACTCATGGGTTTCATTATACGTAGGGTTAACCGTATTATTTCTATTATTTATAATGCCCATTACGCCGAAGCACTATCTCGAGGAGATGAGCCATCTACTTGGTATACAGAAACATCTGAAAAAATCCTAATTCGACTTGTTAGAAATCTGATCGAAGGTGAAAAATAATGTGGAAAACAGTACCACTAGAAACATATGACACGACTATTGTTGCTGTACGACTTAGAGCTAAGTGCATTATATGCGGAGGAAAACGTGATGTTTCTGTTGAAAGGAAATGCACAACCTGCGGAGCAAATGAATTTACTGTAATTCAAGAAGTTCAATATGCAGAAGAACTATTGGGTCGCAAGTAATACAAACCCCTTAATAGAAGTAATTCTGAAAGGGGATATTTGTAATGACAATGACCGTGGAGACAATGGTAGCTTGGAGGATGTTCTGGAATGAGATAAAGGACAAACTCGGCGAAATTGAAAGGCGAGAATTCAGGAAAATGTTCAGGGAAGAACTTCAAAAGATAGAGAGTCAATGACTCTCTTTTTCGTTTTTAAAGGAGCACGTTATGACCTTCCAATCAGATCAAGAAAGAAATGCCTTTATAGAATCCTACTTGCGCTTTGTTGGTAGCCGGGTTATGCGACTTTGGGATAAATTTGACGAGGATTTGTATCAGACGGGGTGTATTGGACTTATTATGGCGATCGACCGATTTGACGAAACTAAAAACTTCAAATTCTCTACTTTTGCAGCCAGATATATTGACGGCTACATATTAACTCATATGAATAGTGAGGGGGTTATTAAACCATATCGAAATAATTTGGGTGATAGAAAAGGGTATCTTCGAAAAATCGTAGTGCCCATTGATAGCCCCATTTTTAACACAACCAACGATGAAGAGCTTACTTGGTTCGACGTGAGCGCTTCTACGGATGATGTTATAGACGCAGCGGTCGGGCAAGTTCGCTACGAACAATTTCTATCAAGACTCACAAAGAAACAACGGGTTTTAATTGAGTTACTAGTGGCTCATAAATATCGAACGGAAGCGGCTAAGGAGATTGGCATTAGTAAACGTAAAGTTTATGAGATGCTTGCTCGAATTCGAAAAAAAGCGGAAAAATTTAGAAAGGAGTAGCACGATGGCAAACAATCGGCTTTATCTGCATTCTATGAAGGACAACACGTACATTGCATTAGGAAAACATGGTGGAATGGGTTTCGAATTAGACGAGGTTATAGAGCACCTTACGAGACCGAAAGCGCGAAAATGGATTGATGAACATCGAGATTATGGCATGGGTAGTGGAGAGGAAACATTACGATATGAAATAGCTTTAGAAGATTGTTTTGAACTTCCAGAAGATGCCATCTATGTTCACACAAAGGAGTAAAAACGCGAGAATTACACTCACCATAACGAAGACAAAACTTATCTTGAAAGGGGATAAACACAATGTTCGAAGAAAATTATGGGTACGAGATTGTGGACGATCACTGGCAGGATGATTACAGTTGGGAACAGGAGAGGACTTAGGTCCTTTCTTTTTAAGGAGTGATATTTATGAAGCACCAACTAATGGTTCCAATTAATTCTTTCGCGGTTTTGCGACTTTTAAAATTTCAAAATAAGACGGTCGCTTCTTTGGATGATCTGGAAGATTTCCCATATACATCTGCTCAAATTGCACGAGCGGTTAACAATCATCGAATGACGTCAAAGATGATTGAAATATTTTGTAAGTATTTTGGTATTAACGAACGTGAGATTTATTGAAAGGGGTAGTTAGTATATGATGTATCTATGCACAGGTTGCGATACTAAGACTTTTGTCGGAAGTTATTATCCGGAACTTCTCTGTATGGAATGCGGGGGTGTGATGAGACCAACTTTTTCTCGCGAAGAAAACACAGATAATAATGAAGAAGTTGATTCGGGGGAATTGTGAAACGGGAAGATAAACCGTTACTTTGGAAAGGAGATGCTCTGAGCAAAAGCAAGGTGCATATCTTTTTGTACTAAAATTTGAAAGGGGTATAAAAATGGAAAACAATGTTAAGAGGTCTGGACGGTATCCTTTGGAGAAAGAAGACATACTGCAATATTCTAAAGATCAAATTTTAGAATATCTGACAAATGCAATGATGCACATAGTTTCTTTAAAGAGAGAACATCAACATCATGACGATTATCTAAAAGGAGCCATCAGCTTTTCTCAAGTAGTTATTGAGCAGCTTTCAGAAAGGGGATAGACACGAATGGGATGGTCCATTAACAATGTTAAACACTTGGCACAAACCGGATGGAAAGTAATAAACCAATCTTCCCCCACAATTCTCACAGGAATGGGGGCTGCAGGAGTTGTTGGAACGGCCATTGCTTGCGGAAGAGATACTTTAAAAGCAGACAAGATACTTTTTGAAGCATCAGATACAATGCTATTCACTTCGGAAGAGGACTTTGAGAAAAATAAGTCCGCTTTTAAGGAAGGTAATGACGGGTATGAGCTTAAATTCTTTGAAAAAGTAAAGCTCACATGGAAATGCTATATTCCAACCGCCCTTACAGCAACAACGTCCATCATCTGCATCATTGGTGGACATAAGATTTCTCTTCGTCGCCAAGCGGCTCTTGCGTCACTTCTAAGTATTACGCAGCTTGATCTTAAGGAGCATAAGGAAAAAGTTGCAGAGCTATTTGGTAAAAACAAGGCGCAGAAGGTTCATGATGCCGTGTTGCAAGACCGAGTAACAGCCGATCATATTTCTGGGGATGCGATCGACTACATTGAGACTGGACATGGTAACACAAAGTGTAAGGACGCTTATACCGGAAGATATTTTAAATCGGACATTGAATTTCTTAGGAAAACCGAAAATGAGATGAACAAAGCACTTCTTCAATGTGGCGGGACGATGGCACTGAATGATATATATCACGCAATCGGCCTTGAGAACATTCCTTCTGGTGATGATCTTGGGTGGAATATTGAAGGAGGGTTTATTGAGTTCGGGTATACATCGTGTCTTGCTCGTGATGGCGAACCATGTCTTGTATTGGAGCTTCATCCAAAAGCAAAATTTAATTATTATTGAGAGAAGGGGCTCGGTATGGACTACCGAAAGGAGGAAAAGATATTCTGTCGAATTTGTCACAAGCCCTTGGACGAACGAGAGATTGAAGAAGATGTAGGGTATGCATCCGGCTTTGGTTTTTATCATGTTAGTTGTCAACGACAACTTGAGGAGGATGTCTGATGAATAAATTTCTTATACCGCTTGGATTATTAGGCACTTTTCTGCTTGGTGATGCTTTGGCTACTAATCGAGTTCGAAAAGATTGTACAAATTACTTTAAAGGCTCCGAATTTAAAAAGACGTTTGATGGAATGCTCACAGAGTTTGAAACTGCGATTCTAACAAGTTATCAACAACAGATAAAGGAGAATGTTTTATAAATGTCAGATGCTATTCGTTTATAAGAATTCTTGACGAAGCTAAAATTTCGGGGATATTTTTCTGATAAAAATTATTAATTCGGAGGGATATTGATGAACACAAAATATGAATTAACCTCAGAGTCAATTACTTTAAACAACGGACATGTTCTTTTTCGTATTAAAGCTTTAAAATCTTTTGGAACCATAGAGGTTGGAGATTTAGGAGGGTTTGTTGAAAAAGAATATAATTTAGATGTTTATGAGAATGCTTGGGTTTATGGGAATGCTCGGGTTTATGAAAATGCTCGGGTTTCTGGGAATGCTCTGGTTTATGAAAATGCTCGGGTTTTTGAGAATGCTTGGGTTTCTGGGAATGCTTGGGTTTCTGGGAATGCTCGGGTTTTTGGAAAGGCTCAGATTTTTGGAAAGGCTCATGTTTATGGGGATGCTTGGGTTTATGGGGATGCTCGGGTTTATGAAAATGCTTGGGTTTTTGGGGATGCTCGGGTTTTCGAGAGTGCTCGGGTTTATGGGGGTGCTCAGGTTTTTAAGAGTGCTTGGGTTTATGGGGATGCTTGGGTTTATGGGGATGCTCAGGTTTATGGGGATGCTTGGGTTTATGGAAATGCTCAGGTTTATGGGGATGCTCGGGTTTATAGGGATGCACAGGTTTCTGGGGATACTCAGGTTTTTGATAAATAAACTCGCGAGTAAAACCTTGTAATTAATCATGCTTCGCACAAAATACTTTCCTTATAATGAAACTAAAATTTGAAAGGGGATAAAAGTAATGAAAGAAAAGCTTTTAAACACCAAATTCGGAAAAAAGGCTTTGATTGTCGGAGGGGCTGTTCTGGGACTGATTGTCCTGGGCGGTCTGTTCGGCAAAGAGGAGCAGGATGAAGAGTGGGTGGAAATGGAGCCGGAAATGACAGAAACTGAACCTGTCCAGCCAGAATGACGTTTCAAAGAAGTGGCGGGCGCTGGTAATAACTGGCGCTTTGCTCTTTTTTATCTTGAAAGGAGATAAAAGTAATGTTTAGAAATCTTGTTGGTGCGGCGATTGTTTACGGGATATTTTATGTCGGAAAACTTCATGGGCGAATTGAGGAGCGAGATCGTCAAAAGAAACGTGAAGATGCTCGATCCAGGTATAGTCAATACTATTATGGGAGGTGCAGTAATGACTCTTACTCCCGTCGATAAACGCTTTCTTCGGTGTCCTAAAAAAGACCTTTATAATATGCTGATGGAATTTGTGGACTCCGAAGACTCTTGTGTTCGCGTAGAGCATAAAGAAAACGAATACAAAAGCGTTATGTCTGCCTATAGTTCTCTTCGAAACTGTGTTGAAAACATGGGCCTCCCCATCGCGGTATCAATGCGAAAAGGGGATATTTTTCTGATAAAATTGATTGATTTGAAGGAGAATGTTTTATGAACAAAAAATATGAACTTACCGAAGAGTGTGTCGAATTTAATGGTCACAAATTGTTTCGAATTAAAGCGTTATCCTCTTTTGTAGATGTGTCCATTGGAGATTTAGGAGGTTTTATACAGTCAGAGGAAAATTTAAGTCATAACGGAAACGCTTGGGTTTTTGAAAACGCTTGGGTTTTTGAAAATGCTCGGGTTTTTGACGATGCTCAGGTTTTTGGAAATGCACAGGTTTTTGACGATGCTTTGATTTATGGAAATGCTCAGGTTTCTGGAAATGCTCAGGTTTCTGGAAATGCTCAGGTTTTTGGAAATGCTTGGGTTTTTGGGGCTGCTCGAATTTTTGGGGCTGCTCTGGTTTTTGGGAAGGAGACTGCCAATAATGCCTAACCCAAACTTTATGCGGGCGTTAGTAGATTGTTGTGTTGAGGTATTTCCAGTGAAACTAAATTGTCCGAACTGTCGGATGACGTTTGAGTATGATCTGGATGAGTTTATAATGGTCTCATACAACACCACAACCGTCTTTTGCCGTCATTGTCGAGTGTTGATTGAGAGCTGTGATTCAACCCTCATTGATGCGCTTTGGTCGATTGAAAATGCAAAGAAAGAACTCTTTGAGGAGGATTAGAAATGAAAATAATGGAGCTAGTTCTTAATGCTTTGTTTAAAAAAGGACTCTTATATGAAGGGGAAAATGTCAATATTGAAGCGTATATTCCTGTAAAAGACCCTAGGTTTGATATGGGGATTGTAACACCGAATGATGTTGAAAACTCATTTATAAAAATTGTCATGGGGGCTGACAATATGACAATCCGAGTAGAGAAGGAGAATAAAGATGTCATCTGATTATTACGATATAAATGAGACATTAAAAGACATAGTGGCGGAGCTTCGTTCGGCCAATCGTATTTCTCTTCTATTAAACGATAAAATCCAATGGCTTATGGATAAAATAGCCGAGGAGGAAAAGACATATGGATATCATTAAACCCCTTTCTTATTTCGTAGCTTCCCTTTCTGCTGGAACTGTGGTTGGGAATGCGATAACTCATACAACCCCCGAAAACCTAAAGTTCTTTGGAAAAATTGGGGTTGCTATTGGAGGTTTTGTCTTATCAACACTCGTTGGAGATAAGGCTGGGGAATACGTCGAGAAGGAGATTGATTGTATTTCTGAGTGGATGAAAAAACATGTTGTAGTTGAAAAGTTTAAGGAGGAGGAAAATAATGCAGACGATGACATGGAATGATACGCTTCTTGACGGCCCTCCAGAAGTTAAAGAACCTATCATTTTAGCATTAACAGATGGAAAACAAGTGTTTTACCACATTGCCTCTTACCATCTTAATACGATCGATCGCTTTGATAACCAACTAGGACCAGGATACATCATAGACGATAGATATTTTATGGCGCCAAAAGAAGATGGGCCTTTATTTCTTTGGAGTGATATTATTCCGCCAATTAACGTAAAAGAGGAAACACAAAATGAATAACGTTGAAATTATCTTTCCATGTGTTCTTACTGATGGTGATAAAATCAACATCAGTATTACAGCGGAAGTAATCGGTGGTCCGGATGGAAAGGGTCTTAAGATGATTAAAATCCTTGAAACCCCCATCATTATTCCGCTCATATCTGAAAGGAGTAAAGAATGAAAAACACACAATGTCCGAATTGCAACAAGCGTGAGGTTTGTATGATTACAAAAGAGCTCACAAAACTTTACAGTGATATTCAAGCGCTCGCTGATAAGTACGATTATGCGGCTACGGCATCGTTTAACGTCCACATCAGTTGTAAGCACTTTTTTAAAGAAGGGTCTGGTTATCCTAAAAGTGGTGAAAATCCCGACTTCACAATCTCTCATCCATTTCCGCAACGTGGCGTGAAAGGAGCTAATTATCATGGGGACTGATACTCTCTTGGTGATATTTAAGGACACTTTGGTCGATGAGCGTCGAGATGTTGTATGTAAAAGAATTAGTGGTGTCAGTAGTTATGGCTGGGAAGCTAATATGGGGGTCTTTCATTTTACTAAAAACAATCGTAAATCCTATTTTCCAAAAGAAAACATTATATTCTTTGGTCCTGCATTTGATTGGGAGGTGAATGATTAATGCCCGAACCAGTTGGAACTCCGAGAGTGATTCGAAACTCTGACTATCCTTCGAATGCCATTAAAACAGAGAAGGAAAAGCCTGCAGAGGAAAGGGTTAAAAAGGAAAAGGTGGTAAAAGGAAAAGTTTTAAAACGTAAAAAAACCCTGGGTAAAAAAATCGCAGAAACCTTTTTGGGGGATACTGGAAAAAGTGTCAAGGAATTTCTAGTTCATGATGTTGCTGTTCCGTCTATTAAAAACTTTATCTGTGATATTGTTGGATGGAACGGTTTCATGGAAAGACTCCTTTTTGGTACGACGAACGGTCGAAGGGTTAACAATCCAGCACGGCCTGGGCAAAATGGTTATGTTAACTACAGTGGAATTACCCGTCAAGTTGGGAATATTGTGGTGAGTGGGGTCCAGGGAGGCGGAAGAGGACCTGTTCAGAATACCATAAATAACCGAGCAGTGCATAACTTCGATGATATGGTGTTTGTAAATCGAGGGGATGCAGACGAAGTGCTTGGGAATTTAGTGGATGCTGTCATGGACTTTGGGCAAGCGACCGTTGCGGATTTGTATGATTTTGCTGGAATTGACAGCGTCTTCACTGATCATAAATATGGTTGGAGAGATCTTTCTATGGCCTCTATCAGCAGAGTCAAAAATGGTTGGCTTCTGAATCTACCTAGGACGGAGGTGCTTAATTGAGCGGGTTTGTGGTTTGGATTATAGTTGTATGCTCTATACTATACCTTTTTACGGATTAAACCGCTTCGCGATTAATACCTAGTATATAATGAAAGGAGCATGATCACCAGAAAGGAAATAAAATGTTAGGGTTTTGGCAAACAACCTTAGCAGTAGCACTGGGAATTCTTGCGGAAAAACTGATAGAGCTTATGTTGCTCTACGCTGGACTAAGTCTACTGTAGAGAGAGCATAGAGCTCTTTCTTTTGCAATGAACCCACCTTTCGGGCGAATTACTCTGAGCGAAAACGAAGGTAGAACGAAGGAACCGAGTTCACACGAAAAAGGAGCTGATTATTATCACTTTCTTATTTATTTTCCTTGGGATGTTTTGTGGGTTTCTATTCGGATACTATTGCGGTGTTAGAAATGGGGTTCGTCAAATATTTCGGATGATATCCTTTGGAGAACGTCAACGACTAAAAGAAAAGGGGTTCAAGAATGATTAACTACGTAATCGTCGGAATTATTGGTATCTTAGCGGGCTATTGGTTTCGAGACAGTTGCGAGGAGGATTAACGGTGCTTGCGGCCAAATGTCTTGAGTGCCCAAATAGTGATATTTGCTATGAGCATCTACAAGAAAAACTTGAGGAAGAGTATCTGGATGAAATTTACAGAGATCTTCCTTTTTGGGAGCTTAAAGAAAGAGGTGACGAAAACGTAAATGACATACTCTTTGACCTACACGCTGACCTTTGATCAAGACAAGAAAAATGGAGACGAATGCGCTTTGGTTGTATCGGAAGTATTCCCAGAAAATGGTAATACTAGAATGGTGAACGTTTTATTTGGAAATGAGGCGCAGGAAACCTATCTAAAACTTATGGGTGCTAAACCCCATCAACACGAAAAAGAACCATTTAGTCGCTGTCATATTTGCGGACGAAGACTTAATATGGAGCATGATCGCTTTGTAAAGCAAATAGACAAAGACGGTAATGAACAAGTTGAGTATCTTTACCACGAACATTGTTATAATAGGAGGTATAATCAGTGAACCTTAAAAACGCACTTGTCCCCATCACACAGTTTGGTGGGCGGCAACTTTTGAAAGTAAAGGCAAAGTCTCCAACACTTCTGCTTGTACTGGGGATCACAGGAGTTGTTGGTGGTGTGGTTCTTGCATGCCGGGCAACTCTGAAGGTTGAGGAGATTATCGATGAAGCGAAGGATGAGATTGAGAACGTTAAAAATGGAGGAACTGGATACGAAGGAGAGGATCTTCCACCGTATTCTCGCAAAGATCTCGCCAGAGTTTACGGAAAAACTACTTTCCAATTTGCTAAGTTGTATGGTCCTTCTATTCTTGTTCTTGGTGGGAGTATTGCTGCTATTATCGGTTCCCATGGGATACTGATGCGACGAAATGCCAGTCTGATGGCGGCGTACGGTGCTTTGGATGAGGCATTTAAAGCATATCGTGAGCGGGTAAAGACGGCAGTTGGAGAAGACAAGGAACGTGATATTTTCACTGGCGCCACAGACCTGATTGTCGGCGAAGGAAAAGACAAGGAAGTTATTAAGGATATTAGCGGTAAAAAGCATTCTCCTTATGCAAGGGTCTTTAAAGAGGGGACAAGTCGGCAGTGGACGAAAAATGATGAGGCAAATCTTGTGTTTTTAAGATGTCAGCAATCCGTTGCAAATCAGCTTCTTAAAACCAATGGGCATCTCTTCTTAAATGAAGTGTATGATATGCTCGGATTTGAGAGAACACAAGCCGGTCAACTTGTTGGTTGGGTGGTTAACAACGAAAAAGGCAATGGGTTTGTGAACTTTGATATTTATGACATGTATTCTCAGATAAGAGAAGAGGGCGCTAGTGGATACGAGCGGGTTGTTTTCCTCGACTTTAATGTAGATGGCGTCATTTATGACTTAATCTGAGGGTATAGTGGATGCCGGGATGCATTTGAAAGGAGGCTTTATGAAGACGATCACCGGTCTTCCAGCTCCTTGGGGAAACTTTATTCTTCCGTTTTACTATGATCCAGAGCAGAACATGCTCTTTGACTGGTATGGACGATGGGTTACTTCCCCTTGGCCTTTAATCCCTGTTTGGCGTTATAACTTATTTAGAGACCAAAAAAAAGATTCCTTTTTCTTTTCTTATGGTTTCTTTGTAAGACTATTTTATCCGAAAGAAAATATAGGCCCATATCCAACAAAAGAATTTTTTAATGAAAGGGGAGATAATTATGACAAAAGGTAGCGAAAGAATTTATATTGAAACCCATCTCCAAGCAATTATTCAAGACCCTTACCACTGTAAAAACAATGTCCACAGCGTCCTTCGGGCGATTGAGCTCTTAGGAATGCTGTACGGTCTTTTTCCAGTTGAGGAGGAATAAAACGTGAAAGTTCAGTATATTGTGGAAGCCATGTTTGTAACGGGTCAGGCTGCAAGTTGGACGGTCGATCATATTCATAAAAATGATTTCGACTGTATTGAGCTTTATCAGGCAGAAACAAAAATAGTCCTACCACTACGCAATATTCTTTGGATTAACAGAACTCTTTCTTGTGATTGTGGAACTGTACTTCCCGAAGAATAAAAAGCAAATAATATTTGCATAATTGAAAGGAGAAACTGTATTATGTCAGGATCAAAACTCAGCTTTATTAGTGTGGAAGCAGGCTTTACAAATGGAGAGGATGAAACTTGGGTCTGTACCCAGATTACAGAAACAGAAGCAAAATTAATTCTCACCATTGATCGCCGGAAAACCGTCACTCTTCTAAAGTCAAACCTTAACTGTTATACCGTTGAAAAGTGCTATTATCGACATGGTGGTCAAAAATGAGACAAGGGGGCTGGATTACCACTCAAGATCGTGATAAAAAGCTTCAGTATGATCGTGAAATGCTTTTATATGCGGCCCCAAGCATTAAATTTGGTCAACTCTTTGGAGTAAACGTTTATCTTGATCAAGAGCTTCTTGGAACATTTGACACTCCCATGCAGGCAGCTTTTATAGTCGATCAACTTCTTAGTTTTGATGGGGAAGAGTACACAGTCCCTGGATATCATGACGAAGACGAATTGTCGGAGTGGTGGGAGAATATAGAGGAGGAAATGAAGGATGCAATTTAAATTTGCAAATTTGTGTTTTTTAGGAGCGGCTGCTTGCGTTGGTGCGTGGGCGGCTCATCTTCTAACAAAGTATCATTATGAAGAGCTTATCTCTGGATATTTTGTGGAGGAAGGCAGGAAGGTTACTGATCAGTGGGAAGAGTTTAAGAATCCGGAAGTAGAAGAAATCCTTGGAAAGCGGTTTTCCGATGGGGAACTGACCGAGTATGAAGCTCAGATGGCTCAGGAATACCGTAATCCTGTTTTTGAAGAGGAAATGGGGGAAGATGGGGACGAAAATATCGCCATTTTAACACCCATTCGTATGGACGAAGTGCCTTCTTCTTTAGACCTTGATATTTACTCGATTCAGTGCGAAGAATTTGGCTCTCATGAGGATGAGTACGACACCTCAACCCTTTATTACTATGCGCAAGACGAAACTTTTTGTGACGAGGATAACGATATTATCACAAATCCAGAGGAGCTAATCAGTGAAATAGGGGTGACGGATGTAAAAGGACATGATGATACTCTTCCCAATCTTTATTTCCGCAATGATATTACAAAGGATGAATATGAAGTAATTTTTATTGACCAATCTTATGCGGAAGAGATCTTAGGATATGGGATGGCGGAGGAGGAGAAAATGATGCGGCAGGAGGTAGAGGAAGAATAATGCCCAATCACGATGATATTGTGGATGCCATTACTGCTGGGGCACATGCTCTAGCTAGGGATCCCGTCAACAATAAAACTCTTAATGCTTATTGGAATTGGCTTATTGAGAAAGTTGGGGTTAAGAAGGGAGATGTGACATTCGTCCAACTTAGCAAACTTCTTTTTAAAAAGGAATTTTTTTGGTCAATTCCAAATGATGATAATCGTGCTCAGGATGGAAAGGCACTTCGTTTTGAATTTGTGAACGAGATTGATGATGGAATTTCTCCTATTAAATTTCTTGAAGCAGATGCTGCACGAATAGAACTTGAAGGACCTTGCCGCTGCCTTGAAATGCTCATAGGTCTTGCTCGCAGAATGGAAATTGTGATGAGCAGTCCTACAGAAGGAGATCAAGTTAGCTTTTGGTTTTGGCAAATGATTGAGAATTTGGGACTTGATCGATTTAACGACGATGAGATCTTTGAAATAGGATCTCTTGATCAGGTGGATATGATTCTCGATCGAATGGTTGAGAGGACATATAAACGAAATGGAGAAGGAGGCCTCTTTCCTTTACGAGGGCCTAAGTGCTGTGGGGATGTTCTTATTGAGGAAGGGGTTTACCCTTTGCGGGATCAGCGAGGGGTTGAAATTTGGTATCAAATGTGCGATTGGATGCTGGAGAATTATATGGAAAAATAAGTGTAAGGAGGGGTCTTAACAGACCCTATATTTTTGTCTTGAATGTTGTGAGAGATGGTTGTGGCGCAAGCGAAAACGAGTAGAAAATGGGGCGTAAAAGTGGCCAAAAAGGGCTGTTTTTGCGCTTCACTTTTTTGGAGGTTTTAAAAGTATGATTTTCGGGTGTTTTTAAAAAGTGAAGCGCTAAGGAAAAAATGAAGCGGTTGAGAGTCAAAAAATCGCATGATTTCGTCCAAAAAATGCTTGCGCTTCACTTTTGTCCTGTGGTATATTTAATTAGGAAGTGATATCACTTTTATATACTATATAGGAATAGTAAAAAGTGAAGCGCAAAATGAAGCGGTGAATTTTATGCAAAAATTTAGGGAAAGGAGGATTATTTTTGGACTTCTTTAAGGTTGTTGCAAAAAAGACGCAAAGAGGTAATTTTGCAATCTATCCAGAGTTCATAGTTTCTAAGTCAAAGGACATTATGATTCGTGGAAAATCGTTCTACGCAATCTGGGACGAGGTGAAGGGTCTTTGGTCTACGGACGAGGATGATGTACGTCGACTTGTGGATAAAGAGCTTTTTGAAGTTTATGATCAGTACAAAGAAAGCTATCTTGGAAATATTGATCTACGGCTTATGTCAAATTATGATAGTGGCGTTTGGACAAAATTTAACAAGTATGTGAAAGAGTCAGTGAACAATTATCATGATTTGGACTCGAAGATTGTATTTCAGAATACGGAAGTGAGGAAGAAAGATTATGTTTCAAAAAGACTTGGATACGCAATTGGGGAAGGTAGATGCGATGCTTGGGACGAACTCATTGGGACTTTATACGCAGACGACGAAAGAAGAAAGCTCGAATGGGCAATCGGAAGCGTCATTACGGGAGATAGCCAAACTATACAAAAGTTTATTGTCTTGTATGGAGAGACAGGAACGGGTAAATCAACAGTTCTTGAAATTATTCAAAAGCTTTTCGAAGGATATTACACAACTTTTGAGGCAGAGGCATTAGTTAATAGCAACAACCAATTTGCGTTGGAAATGTTTAAAAACAATCCTCTGGTTGCGATACAGCATGACGGAAATCTTAGTAAGATTGAGACGAACACAAAACTGAATTCGGTTGTGTCTCATGAAAAGATGGAAGTGAATGAAAAATTTAAACCAAAGTATATGATGCAGTTTCGGTCCCTGTTATTTATGGGAACAAATGATGGGGTTCGGATTACAAACGGACGATCTGGTATGATACGAAGGTTAATTGATACAAGGCCAACGGGGAAATTGGTTCGGCGCGAAAGATATGACGAACTGATGCAGGCGATTGACTTTGAGTTAGGTGCAATTGCTTGGCGGTGTCTGCAAGTATTCAATAGTCTTGGAAAAAGATATTATAACAATTATCGTCCGGAAGAGATGATGTATCAGACAGATCCATTCTTTAACTTTGTAGAGCATCATTACTTTACGTTTAAAAACATGGAATATGTGCTTGGTAAACAAGCGTTTGATATGTATAAAGCGTATAATGATGAATATGGGTTTGAGTTTCGGAAACCTATGAGTACTTTTAGAGAAGAACTCAAGGCATACTTTAAAGAGTTTAATGTGACAGAGAAAGTTGATGGAGTTCAGTTACGATCTGTTTACAGAGGATTCAGGGTAGAAAAGTTTAATGGGCTTCACAAAGAGGAAGAAGAGGGTATTAAGGAGAGTGCGGAAAGTGGTTGGTTAGATCTTAAGGAACAAGAATCTTTGTTGGATAAAGTGTGGGAAGATTGTCCAGCACAGTACTCAAATGAAGAGGGGAAGCCATTATCTAAATGGGATAATGTTACAACAGTTCTTAAAGATCTTGATACTTCAAAGGAGCATTATGTTAGAGGGCCTAAGACGCATATTTTTATTGATTTAGATCTTAAGAATGAAAAGGGAGAGAAAGATTATGAATTAAATAAAAAGAGGGCGAATCAATTTCCTCCGACGTATGCGGAATTAAGCAAAGGTGGAAATGGAATCCATCTGCATTACATTTACTCAGGAAACATTTCTCTTTTGTCAAGAGTCATTGAGCCGGATGTGGAAATTAAAGTATTTGTTGGGAAGAGTCCTTGTCGAAGAAGGTTGAGTAAGTGTAACGATTTAGGGGTCGCTGAGATTTCTTCTGGATTACCATTAAAGGAAGGGGAGAAGATGGTAAATTTTAAAGCTGTAGAAGATGAGAAACATTTAAGAGCCTTAATTGCGAAGGCTCTTAAAAAAGAAGTTCATCCAAACACAAAGTCAAATATTGACTTTATTGATGATGTTCTTAAAAAAGCATACGCAAAAGGTGTTGGATATGATGTAACAGACCTTAGGCCAAAAATTTTAGCATTTGCAAATAATTCTACGAATCAAAGTGAATATTGTGTAAGACTTGTGGCTAAGATGAAGTTTAAGTCGGAAGAAGCGGCTATTCAAGGGGTGGATGTTGAGGATAGTCCAATGGTTATCTTTGATACCGAAGTATTCCCAAATTTATTTGTAGTTTGTTGGAAGTTCTATGGAGAAGGTAAAGAAGTTGTTAAGATGATTAATCCAACTCCACAAGAAATTGGAGAACTTTTAAAACTAAAGCTTGTTGGGTTTAACTGTAGGCGATATGATAATCATGTTCTTTATGCGGCATATATTGGAAGATCTGTGAAAGAAATTTATGAAATCAGCAATAGGCTCATTAATGAAGAAGGTAGAAATGGGACTTTTGCAGAAGCGTATAATCTTTCTTATACAGATATTTTCGATTTCTCATCGGATAAATGGAGTCTTAAAAAGTTTGAGATTGAATTAGGACTTCATCATAAGGAACTTAATTTTCCATGGGATCAACCAGTTTCAGAAGATAAATGGCCTTTGGTTGTAGAATATTGTGTGAACGATGTACTAGCAACAGAGGCAGTTTTTAATAGTCGAAAGGCAGATTGGACCGCTAGACAAATTCTTGCAGAACTTAGTGGTCTTAGTGTAAATGATACAACGCAAAACCACACTGCCAAGATTATTTTTGGAAACGATAAGAATCCACAAAGCAAATTTAATTATGTGGATTTGAGTGTCGAGTTTCCTGGATATAAATATGAAGCTGGTAAAAGTAGTTATCGAGGCGATGATCCAAGTGAAGGAGGATATGTTTACACAAAACCAGGAGTTTATGGGAATGTAGCGCTTTTGGATGTCGCAAGTATGCACCCTACTACAATTAGACAGTTAAATTATTTTGGGCCATACACGAAACGGTACGCTGATTTGGTTGATGCTCGGCTCTTTATTAAACACGGCGAGTTTGATAAAGTAGCACAAATGTTGGATGGCGTACTGACTAAGTATATTGGAACAAAAGAAGAAGCTGACAAGTTGGCATATGCTCTTAAGATTCATGCTTTGAATGTAGTTTACGGGTTGACAGCTGCTAAGTTTGATAATAAGTTTAGACATCCAAGGAATGTGGATAATATTATTGCAAAACGACCAGCACTTTTTATGATCGATCTTAAACATGCATTATATGAAAAATGGGGCTTTGGAAAAAATCCAGGATATGAGTTGATTCATATTAAAACGGATAGTGTTAAGCTTGCTGATGCTACCCCAGAATCAATCAAATTTGTGATGGATTTTGGTAAGAAGTATGGATATACTTTTGAACATGAAGCAACGTATGATAAGCTTTGTTTATTTAATAAAGCTTGTTATGTGTGTAAAGATATAAAAGATGGAAAGTGGCATGGTACAGGGGAACCTATCATCCACCCTTTTATATTTAAAACTTTGTTTAGCAAAGAACTAATTACGTTCGAGGATCTTTGTGAAGCAAAATCAGTGAAGACAAAATTGTTCTTGGATTTTAACGAAGGAATGGAGGATGATCAACATAATTATGAATTTATAGGAAAGGTGGGAAGATTTGTTCCGGTAAAAGAAGGTTGTGGAGGGGGTTTACTTAAACGAGAAAAGAATGGAAAATATGATTCGGCAAATGGAGCACTAGGATATCGATGGAAAGAAGCAACAATAGTAAAAGAACTTGGACTTGAAGATCAAATTGACATGTCATATTATCGAAAGTTAGTTGATGATGTTATACAGGACATTGATCAGTATGCAGACGTTGACTGGTTCATCTCTGATAAACCATATGATAAGAACGACAATGAAATTTTACCGTTTTAAATTTGAAAGGAGTTTATAGACATGGCACAGGTAACAAGTAACATCAGCATTGAATCAGCGAGGATTGGTTTCCGGAATTTTAGTGGAGAATATCGTCCTCCATATAATCCAGCAGGTAGAAGAAACTTTGCGGTATTTCTGGATTATGATATGGGTCTTGCATTAGAGCAAGATGGTTGGAGAGTAAAGTGGCTTAAACCTAGAGAAGAGGATGATAGCCCGCAACCTTTTCTTCCAGTAGCAGTGGCTTTTGAAAACTTTCCTCCGAAGATCATTATGATTACAAGTAGAGGTAAAACAATTATTGATGAGTCCACTTGTAATATTTTGGATTGGGCAGAGGTTAAAAACGTGGATTTAATTCTTCGCCCCTATAACTGGAAAAACGCAATAGGTGAAGAAGGTGTAAAAGCTTATCTTAAGACAATGTATATTACCGTTATTGAAGATGAGTTTGAGGCAAAATATCAAGATGTTGATTCTGTATGAGTTAGGAGGCTAGATAGTGGCTGTTGAATTTTATGAGCATCAAAAGGAGGCTATTGATAAGCTGAAGTCTGGCGCCGTCTTAGTTGGCGGCGTCGGCTCCGGTAAATCTAGAACGGCAATTGGATATTATTACATTAAAGAATGTGGTGGTAAAATAAAGATGAATGGTTCTGGAGGCTATTCCCCAATGAGAAAACCAAAGGACCTGTATATTATCACTACTGCGATGAAGAGAGATAGTCTTGAATGGGAAAAAGAACTTAGCCTATTTCTTTTATCCACCGATCCGGTTATTTGCCCATACACAAAAGGTGTTAAAGTAATTGTTGATTCTTGGAATAAGATAAAGAACTATGTTGGAGTAAAAGATGCTTTTTTTATCTTCGATGAACAACGCGTTGTCGGATCTGGAACATGGGTTAAATCTTTTTTAAAAATTACAAAAGTTAACAATTGGATTTTATTATCGGCAACCCCTGGCGACACATGGCTTGATTATGTTCCGGTTTTTATAGCCAATGGATTTTATAAAAATCGAAGTGAGTTTATGAGAGATCATGTGATATTCTCTAGATTTTCAAAATATCCAAAAATTGATCGGTATATTAATACTGCCAGACTTGCAAGGTATAAACAACAAATCCTTGTTCGAATGAGTTATCAAAGACCGACCGTTGCGCATCATCAAATTATGACCATAGCATATGACAAGGAGTGGTACAAAGAAGTTTTTGTTAAGCGATGGAATGTTTTTACAAACGAACCGATTAAAAATGCGGGAGAGCTTTGTCTAACATTAAGAAGAATTGTAAACAGTCATGGGGATCGCTTAAATCAAGTTTATGAGTGTTATAAAAGACATGGTAAAATAATTGTGTTTTATAATTTTGATTATGAGCTTGAAATGCTTCGGAGAGAATGCGAGTGTTTAAATATTGTATATTCTGAATGGAACGGCCATAAACACGAGCGAATTCCTAATTCGGACTCATGGGTTTACCTTGTGCAATATGCTGCTGGCGCGGAAGGGTGGAATTGCGTTGAAACAAATACTATAGTTTTTTATTCTCAAAATTATTCATATCGAATGATGACACAAGCCGCTGGTAGAATTGATCGAATGAACACAAAGTTTTCTGATCTTTATTATTATCATTTGAGGTCTTCTTCTACGATTGATTTAGCAATTGCAAAAGCGATTAGTCAAAAAAAAGACTTTAATGAAAATAAGTTTTTGGAGTTTTAAGAATGCTAGAAGTTTTTGTTGTTGAAAAAGGAATACGGGTAAAAGGCCACTCTGTTGAAACGGGTCCTTTAGTGGTGCAGGATCAAATTATAAGATTCGTTTGGAAGACCGGTTGGTTGGAAATGTATTATTCTGATTGGAAAAAACTACCAATGACAAAACAAAACATAATGTGGCGTCTCGCGTCGAAAACTTAGCACATAATAGAAGAAAGGGATAGATATGCCTTTTCTTTTTATTATATTTTTAAGAAAGGAGAATCTTGGTGAAAGAAAGTAAGTTTCAAGCAGCTCTTATTAAGGACATTAAAAAACAGTATCCTGGCTGTGTTGTTCTTAAAAACGACGAGCAGTATCTTCAAGGTTTTCCTGACTTAACAATTCTGTTTCCAAATAAACAATGGGCTGTATTAGAGTGTAAGAAATCAGAAAACGAACCATTCCAACCAAACCAAAAGCATTATATTGACACTTTGAGTCAAACCGGATTTGCAAAAGTTATTTATCCTGAAAATAAGGAGGAGGTTTTGAATGAACTTCACCAATCATTCCAACCTCGCAGGTCAACACGCGTTTCTTAGTCCTAGTAAGTATCATTGGCTGGGATATGATAAAGAGAAATTAATTCGCGCTTTTTTTAAATATGAAGCAGCGACTAAAGGAACTCGACTTCACTCATGGGCGTGTGAGACTATTAAACTTGGTCTTAAGCAAGCAAAGTCTAAAAAGACTATTTATATGTATGTGAATGATGCAATTGGTTTTCAAATGGAACCAGAGCAAGTTCTTTATTATTCGAATAATTGTTTTGGGACAGCAGATACAATTTCGTTTCGAAATAATGTTCTTCGGATACATGATTTAAAGACTGGTGAAACGCCCGCATCAATCAGACAGCTTCAGGTACTTGCAGCTATTTTTTGTTTGGAATACGATTATGCTCCAGAAAACATTGGTATCGAACTTCGGATCTATCAAGATAATGATGTTTTAATAGATTCCGTTGATAATCTTTGCATTCGAAAAATTAGTGGTGAAGTATTCGAGCATACGAAAGCAGAAGATATTCGTTACATTATGGATAAAATCATTCATGATGATAAAACGATAGAAGAGCTTAAGATTGGAGGGTAATGTCTAGTGAGTGTTTTAAAACATTATGGTACACCGAGGCATTCTGGGCGTTATCCTTGGGGATCAGGAGAGGATCCTTATCAAAGAGGAACTTCCTGGATTGGCCAAGTAGAACAACTTCGTAAACAAGGTTTATCCGATCTTGAAATTGCGAAGGGAATGGGTATGAATTCCTCTCAGTTTCGAGCTCGAATTACCCTTGCAAGAGCTGAAAAAAGGCAAGCAGATTATGCAATGGCGGTTCGACTTAAAGAGAAAGGAATGTCAAATGTTGCGATTGCTGAGAGGATGGGCTACCCGAATGAGTCCTCAATTCGATCTCTTCTTGATCCAGCAAAACTAGAGCGCTCAGAGATCACAGCAAATATTAGTAATCTTCTAAAAGAGCGCGTAGACCAATATGATTACATTGATGTTGGATCTGGGGCGGAAGCATATATTGGCATTAGTCGGACTAAGTTAAAAGCTTCTTTAGCAGCGCTTAAAGAAGAGGGATATGAGATTCATGATATTTATATTCCTCAAGTAACCGACCCAAAAAATAAAAATACCACTGTGCAAGTTTTAACAAAGCCAGGGACTACTGATAAAGAGTTATATGACAATATGGATCATATCAAGACGACCATTGATGTTTATAGTGAAGATGGCGGTCGTAGTCTTCTAGGATTAGAACCGATTAAACAGGTTAGTCTCAATCGAATTGATGTCGCATATGAATCTTCTAAAGATGGTGTTATTGAGGTGCGACGTGGTGTTCAAGATCTTGCTTTAGGTGATGCTCGATATGCTCAAGCAAGAATCGGCGTTGAAGGCGGTAATTTTCTTAAAGGTATGGTGATGTATGCTGATGATCTTCCAGATGGAGTAGACATCCGTTTCAATACTAATAAGAAAGATACAGGAAATAAAACAGATGCAATGAAACCAACGAAAGAAGATATCGACAATCCATTTGGTGCGACCGTTCGTCAGCGTCATTATGTTGACTCAAATGGTGTTAAGCAGTTATCTGCAATTAATATTGTTGGTACAGAAGGAAAAATAAATGAAGAAGGACGTTGGGCGGAATGGACTAAATCATTATCTTCTCAATTTTTATCAAAACAAGATCCATCGCTTGCAAAAAAACAATTAGGACTCGCTTATGATATTAAAAAAGAAGAATATGATGAGATAATGTCTCTTACTAATCCAGTTGTTAAACGGCAACTTTTAATATCATTTGCTGATAAATGTGACTCTGACGCAGTTGATCTAAATGCTGCCGCAATGCCAAGGCAAATGACAAGCGTTATCCTTCCTTTTCCGAAAATGAAGGATAATGAAGTTTATGCTCCAAATTTTAACAATGGAGAACGTGTGGTTTTAATACGATATCCACATGCTGGTGTTTTTGAAGCCCCAGAGTTGATAGTAAATAATAAATACCCAGCTGCTAGAAAAACAATTCCAAATGCTTTAGATGCCATCGGGATTAATGCGAAAGTGGCAAAACAATTATCTGGAGCTGATTTTGATGGTGACACAGTCATTGTTATTCCGAATAAAAATCGATCTATTCGAACTAGTTCTAGTTTAAAAGATCTTGAAAACTTTGATCACCAAACAATGTATGCGCTTCCTTCAACAGCACCAAAAATGAAACCAGCAACGAAGGAAATGCAAATGGGTATAGTATCAAATCTTATAACCGATATGACAATTATGGGCGCGACAGAGGATGAAATTGTTCGAGCAGTGCGTCATTCTATGGTTGTTATTGATGCAGAAAAACATCATTTGAACTACAAACAATCATATATTGACAATGATATTGCAAATTTACAACTTAAGTATCAAGGAAGAAAAGGTGGAGGAGCATCCACAGTTGTTTCAAGAGCTGGTGCCCCAGTATATCTTCCACATAGAGTTCAAGGGGCTTTTGTAGGACCAATAAGCTCTAAAACTGGAGCACCTACTAAGCAATATATAGATCCTGTTACAGGCAAAAAGATTTATTCTAATACAGGAAAGACAAGACTAAGCCCGCTTAAGGATAAATCTACAGGAGAAATTATTGACTGGGTGGAAAAACCAGTAAAAATAAAATCATCTCGAATGGCAGAAACAGATGACGCCCGTACTCTTTCATCTGGAACCCCTATCGAAGCAATCTATGCCGCCCATGCGAATGGATTGAAGGCCCTTGCAAATCAAGCTCGTCGAGACTCGTTGCAAATTGAAAACAGGCCATACTCCCCAGCAGCAAAGAGGACCTATGCTAGTGAAGTAGCCTCCCTTGAATCAAAGCTTAATGTTGCATTAAAGAACGCCCCTCTTGAGAGACAGGCCCAGCTCTTTGCAAATAAGACGGTATCTACAAAAAGACAGCAGAATCCAGGAATGCAGTTGGAGGAGCTTAAAAAGATTCGAACCCAAGCCATAGCAGAAGCAAGGGCTCGTGTTGGTGCTGGCAAACAATCTATTAATCTTACAGAACGTGAATGGGAAGCAATTCAATCAGGTGCTGTTAGTACTAACACATTGAGTAAAATTATAGCTAATACAAAGCCTGAGCGAATTCGTGCATTAGCTACGCCAAGAACAACATTGACTATGACCCCTGCTAAAATTGCAAGAGCAGAATCAATGCTTGCTCGTGGTTTCACACAAGCAGAAGTCGCAGAACAAATGGGAATTTCTGTTACAACATTATCTAAAGCATTAAAAGGATAGACGTTATCTATATACCCCCGTATTTTAACAAGCGCCACATCCTTATAGGGATAAACGTTTTGTATATGGTTTGGTGTACATATAACACATGTCTATCAATTCACCCAGTTATTCATAAGTAAATCAAATGTTTCTATAAAAGTCATGTGTTACGCATGAACAGAAAGGAGAGGAGAATGCAATGGTACAGTCCCTATTGACTACTATAGATAACCCCTATGATCCGTTCACACAATTTGATGATTGGAAAGCTTTTGATGAGCAAAAAGGTTATTTCACTTGCAATTATTTAGCAAGAGTTGCTGATTCTTCGAATGAGCTGAGTGATGCTGATGAAATTTTAGCCATCACAACAGCAATTGATTCAATAGTTTCTCAGAATGTTCTAGGAATCTATAAAAAGGTGACAAAAGATGTCTGAAAAATATAAAATAATATCAAAAAGGCTAAAAGCGTACCGAGGGAGGGGCCCTCGCATCAATACCCCCCACCCTC